>Ga0315338_1000302_pt1 | contig 140677 bp, 132 predicted proteins | sample ASW8metaG_FD_204518 | JGI IMG/M metagenome (GOLD analysis project Ga0315338, IMG submission 204518) | Ammonia-oxidizing marine archaeal communities from Monterey Bay, California, United States - ASW #8 | ecosystem: Environmental > Aquatic > Marine > Coastal | place: USA: California | collected... | reverse complement strand
CAGGCGTTCGACCAAGGCATGTTGTGAATCGCTAAGCACGACGTTGCGTGTCGGCATGGAAAGGCTCCTATCGGGACGGTTTGTCGTAGCATATCGCCATTGGCATATTATGCCAATGACAGTAGGGTCAGGTCTTGCTGGTACTGGGCTTCATCGGTTGTAACATGTATCGATACAGGCCACAGTTGGCCGTGATCTTCCAATGGAAGGCAGGGGTTGCGAGCGGCGTCTATCTGGACGCCCACGTGTACAGGTGAGAGGTGAAGTATGGCTAAAACATTAAGAGTGCCGGCTCGTCAGCCCACCAGCGTTGGAATGATGCTCAAAGAAGAGTTTCTTGCTCCGTTGGGCATCTCTCAGGGGCAGCTCGCCAAAGCCATGGGCGTGAGCCGGAAAACGGTGAACGAGCTGTGTGGTAATCGGCGTGGTGTGACCGCCGAAACCGCGTTCCTACTGTCAAAGGTGCTCGGCACTACTCCGGAATTCTGGCTTAACTTGCAGGTTATAAATGATCTATGGCTGGCCAAGCATAGCGAACGCTTGGCCGCCAAACTCAAGCTCGCGCACCCGCTGGTAGCGGCTTAGTTCAAAACCCGATAACCCCGCCCCCGCATACAGTTCTTAACCACCTGGCTCTTTTCCTGCTCCGCGTCCCCGGCTTTGCCGGCGGCACCGATCACGGCGCCGCCGCCGGCCATGCGTCCGGCGGTGCCGGAGTTGCCGAAGATGGCGCCCAGAATGCCGCCGATCACGGCACCGCCGGCGGCGCCTTCGGCGGCGTCGCGGCCGGTGCTGACTTCGTCGGCGACGGCGCGGCAGTCGGTGAGGTCTTGCTGGTACTGGGCTTCGTCGATCCCTTGCTTGTCCACCACCACGCGCTTGGATGAGGCGCAGGCGGTGGTGAGCAGGGCGGCGAGGGTAATCAGGGCGATGCGGTGCATGGTGCCTCCTTGCCGGGTTGGCCGGTGCTTCACTGCGTTGGACCTTTTATAGCACGGCTTGGTTCGGAAGGTGAGGGGCCTGGCAGTAGCGCTGGACCTTGCGGTTTGCCCGGTCGCGGTCTTGATTGGAATAACTCGCTGGGCTACTTTTTATGCGTGTAATTGCTTATCGGGCTGTGTTGGCGAAAAGGGTATCTTTATGAGAAGCGCGTTCGAAGCTGGTGACGTATTGCATACGTCAGGCCGAGCGAAGCAAGCGCACTTGGTCTTCCGTCAGGTCGGTGAGCTCGGCAATGGTGGCGTCGTCCATGTCGGTCTCCGCGATTAAATTGCGAGCAGTCTTGAAACGCGCCTTTTCAATGCCTTTCTGAACGCCTTCCTGTACGCCTTCTTCCCGGGCGAGGCGTTCGAAGCTGGTGACGTATTGCATGTGAGTTTCTCCTTCGATGGCGGTGATTCGTTGCCGCAGACTTTGTTCCAGGTGCGGCGGCAGCGCCATGAGCCAGTCGATGATGCGTAACAGTTGAATAATACGGCTTTTCGCCCAGCCCTTGCCATAGAGCAACCGAATCAGGCGGTATTTGGCGCGGTAGCGCCGCGCGTTCCGGTTGCGGGTGCCTTGGGTGCGAAGATGAGCAAGGGTGACCAGGCCGAAGGGATTGTCGCTGCCGGCGAGGTCTTTCTCCCGCCGACGGTAATCGAGCAGCTTCGCGTTGGGGAAATCCAGAATCCATTGGCAGCCGAGCGTTGATTGCCGGTAAGGACCGGGCCGCCAGCCGGGCTGATTGTCGGCCAGCACGGCCAGGCTGGCCACAGGCCGGCGGAAGCGGTCGAAGATGCGGTAGTGGTAAATCATCATGCGTTCGGCGAAGTCGGATTCACGGCTGCTTTGGATCTCGATGTGCAGATGGATCCATTGGTCACCGCCCTGCACCAGGGCTACTTCCACGAGTTTGTCGACGACGCGCCGCCCGGTGTCGGACTCCGGCACGATTTTCTGCAGCTCCTGATCCAGGAAGCGGTGGGGTTGTTGCCAGTCGATGGCCCGCCAGGCATCGGGAAAATAGAACGCCATGAAATCGGCCAACATTATCTCGATGGCTTCTTTCCAGGGCGAATCGTAGTCGTCTTGCTGGGATGCTTCCGTCGTTGTCACTGGCTGCCTCCATCCGTTGAGGAGGCAGGGTGTCATTAAGAGGCCCGGAATGGCTGTCAGCCGTCTCTGAAAAAGACGTCAGTGATTTCAGGCCGTAGCGGTCCGTTCAAGGCTCGACAAGCCCTTAGCCGAGCCGCAGCGACAGGTCGATGGCCTGCACGTGCTTGGTGAGCGCGCCGGCGGAGAGGAACAGGTCGCGGGCGCCGGGCAGCTTTTTGACGTCGTCCAGGGTGCGGTTGCCGGACACTTCCAGGGCGCTCTGGCCGGCCAGGTCTAGGGCGGTTTCCAGCATTTCCGGGGTGAAGTTATCCAGCATGATCTGGTCCGGGGCGAGGGCGGCGGCTTCGCGCAGTTCGTCCAGGTTTTCCACTTCGATGATGATCTTCTTGCCCGGGCCCTGTTCGCGGGCGGCGCGGATGGCGGCGGTGATGGAGCCGCAGGCGGTGATGTGGTTTTCCTTGATCAGGAAGGCGTCGTAGAGGCCCACCCGGTGATTCTGGCAGCCGCCGCACAGCACCGCGTATTTCTGCGCGGCGCGCAGGCCGGGCAGGGTTTTGCGGGTGTCGAGCACGGTCACGCGGGTGCCGGCCACGGCGTCGGCGTAGCGGCGCGCGGTTGTGGCGGTGGCCATCATGGTCTGCAGGAAGTTCAGGGCGGTGCGTTCGCCGGTGAGGATGCGCCGGGTGTTGCCGGTGAGCGTGCAGAACACGTCGCCGGCGGCCAGCCGGTCGCCGTCCCGGGCGTGCCATTCCAGGCTGACGCCACCCAGCTGGTGGAATACTTCATCGGCCCAGGCGGTGCCGCAGAGCACCGCGTCCTCGCGGGTGAGGATGGTGGCGGTGGCGGTGTCGTCGGCGGCGATCAGGCCGGCGGTGAGGTCGCCGTCGCCCAGGTCTTCTTCCAGGGCGAAGGCGACCGCGCGGGTCAAGTGATCGCCGACGTAGTCGGGCAGGGCGGTTGCGGTGGAGGTGCTTTTATCCATGCGTTTTGAAGAACTCGTTGCTCAGGCGGACCACCACCGGCGCCAGCAGCAGCAGCGCGATCAGGTTGGGAGCCGCCATTAGAATATTCATGATGTCCGCCAGGGCCCACACCAGGTCCAGCCCGACGATGGCGCCCACCGGCACCACCAGCACCCACACCACCCGGAAGGGCAGCAGGGCTTTGTCGCCGAACAGATACTGGGTGCAGCGCTCGCTGTAGAGGCTCCAGCCCAGCAGGGTGGTGAAGGCGAACACCGCCAGGCCGCAGGCCACTACCACGTTACCGAAGGTGCCGAAGGTGCTGGAAAACGCCAGCGCGGAGAGCGGCGCGCCTTCCTCGCCGCTGGTCCAGGCACCGGTGGCGACGATGGCCAAACCGGTGACGGAGCATACCACGATGGTGTCGATAAAGGTGCCGAGCATGGCGATGCTGCCCTGGCGAGCGGGGTGGTCGGTGTGCGCCGAGGCGTGGGCGATGGGCGCGCTGCCCAGCCCCGCTTCGTTGGAGAAGATGCCCCGCGCCATGCCGAAGCGGATGGCTTCTTTCACGGCGGCGCCGGCGAAGCCCCCGGCGGCGGCGGTGCCGGTGAAGGCGTCGTTGAAGCAGAGGGCGATGGCGCCGGGCAGGGCACTGGCGTGGTCGGCGAGCACCACCAGGCCGGCCAGCAGGTAGGCCAGCGCCATGAAGGGCACGATGAAGGTGGCCACCTTGGCGATGCGCTTCATGCCGCCCAGCACCACCAGACCCACCAGCACCGCCAGGGTCAGGCCGGTGGCCCAGGTGGGCACGCCGAAGCTGTCATTGAGGCCGTGGGCCACGGAGTTGGCCTGCACGGTGTTGCCGATGCCGAAGCCGGCGATCATGCCGAATACCGCGAACAGTAGCGCCAGCCAGGCCCAGTTCTCGCCCAGGCCCTTGCGGATGTAGTACATCGGCCCGCCCACGTACTGGCCGAGGCTGTCTTTTTCCCGGTAGTGCACGGCGAGCACCGCCTCGGCGTATTTGGTGGCCATGCCCACCAGGGCGATCAGCCACATCCACACCAGGGCGCCGGGGCCGCCGGAGTGGATCGCGGTGGCCACGCCGACGATGTTGCCGGTGCCGATGGTGGCGGACAGCGAGGTGGCCAGCGCCGCGCCGGCGCCGATGGTGCCCACCCCGGTGGCCGGCGCCACGATCTGCCGAAAGCCGAACCCCAGCCGCCGGATCGGCAGGAACGCCAGGCGCACGGTCAGGTAAATGCCGGTGCCGGCGATCAGGATCAGCGCCGGCCAGCCCCACAGCAAGCCGCTGATCTGTTTCAATAACTCAACAAATTCGGTCATGGCCGGTCTATCCTTTTCAGGTGTCCCCGATTAACGTTCCTTCACGGCGCCTCAACCGCGAAACAGCCAGAGTAGGTAAATTAGCCGGTCAGGGGAAGCGGTTGAAAGTGAGTGGCGATCGCGGTTTTTGTACGGTGTTGCCGGATATTCCCCGAATCGCAGACTGGTTCAAACTTCTCGGCACAAGGCGGTGCTAAGGTACTCTTCGTACGGAAAGTCGTAGTGATCTTCGTAGTATGCGTTTGTCGCCGTTAAGGTGTGTGCCATGTCCAAAGTTACCCGTCTAAAGCCGCTGGAAGGCGGTAAAGGCCGCGCGCTGAGCCTGCCCAGGCCGCTCGAACGGGTGCGTGACCGCGTTATGGAGCGCGCCGGCGGGCTGCTCACCGACATGCTCGACGGCGCCGACGACACCCTGTTCGATCTGGCCGAGAAAGAGACTGACAGCGAGCGCGACCGCTACTTCGACGCCATGCGCGAGCTGCGCCTGCAGCGCGGGGCCCTGGAGACCGGTTTCCGGCAGGCGCTGGGCAATCTGTTCCAGGACAGCGCCCGCACCCCGGACGACCGGGAGCGCGCCACCGGCAAGGTGGCGGTGGAAGACCTGGCGCTGGTCAAGCACGAAGAGCTGGAAACCACGGTGGCCCTGGACAACCTGGCCCGCCGCGCCCGCAAGGGCCACGACGAGGCCCTGCGCGCCTTCCAGCACCGCCTCGAGTACCTGTTCGAGAGCAAGGTCGACGTCACCGAACGGAACAACCCCCTGGAGCCGCGCAACCTGGCGGCGTGTTTCTCCGCCTGCCTGGAGCGGCTGTCCCTGGATATCCGCGCCCGCCTGATCGTGCTCAAACTGTTCGAGCGGGTGGTGATGGACGAAGCCGGCGCCATGGTCGAGGAGGCCAACCGGGTGCTCGCCGACGCCGGCGTGCTGCCGGACATGAAAACCGTGCCCGTGCCCCGGGGCCGCCCGGCCGGCGAGGGCGGCGCGGGCGCCGGCGCCTCCGGCTCGGGCGCTTCGGCGGCCTCTGAAGAATCCCGCGCCGCCGGCGGTGCGCCCTCGGCGGGTGAGGGCTCCGCGGCCGCGCCGCCGGCGGATAACGCCATGTTCGGCCTGCTTCAGGAACTGCTCACCACCCTGCGCGGGCTGGGCCCCGCCGGCGGCGCGCCGGCTTCCGGTGCGTCCGCGTCTACCGGCGCCGGCGCGCCCGTGGCCGGCGGTGGCGCCGCGCCCACCTCCGGCATGGCGATCATGCACAACGGCGTGGCCCACCTGAACGGCGCCCCGCTCACCGCCGATGCGCCGGTGCAGGCGGTCAGCAGCCAGGATCTGTTCGGCCTGCTCACCCGCCTGCAGCGCCTTGAGCATGCTCTGGAAGGCGGCGCCGATGCCCAGGACCGCAGCGTTAAGGACGAGCTCTCCGACCTGCTCGAGAGCGAGAACAGCGAGGCCATCCACGCCCTGGATCAGGCCGACGACGACGTCATCAACCTGGTCGCCATGCTGTTCGACTTCATCCTCGACGACGAGGGCCTGCCCTCGGAAATCAAGGCGCTGATCGGCCGGCTGCAGATTCCTCTTTTGAAGGTGGCGATCGCCGATAAGACCTTCTTCAGCAACGAAGAACATGACGCCCGCCTGCTGCTCAACACCCTGGCCCGCGCCGGTTGCCAGTGGGACCCGCAGCAGGGCTACGACGATGAAACCTACCAGCGCATTGACCGGGCGGTGCACGCCATCATCGACGATTACGACGAAGACGCCGCCCTGTTCAGCGAGCTGCTGGCGGAGTTCGAATCGTTCTTCAGCGACCAGCGCGCCCGCGCCGAGCGCGTCGCCGAGCGGGTGCGCGAAGCCGAGGAGGGCAAGGCCCGCGCCGAGCAGGCCGCCGACGCGGTGCGCCGTTACATCGATGCGCGCCTGGCCGGCCGCCAGGTGCCGGACGTGGCGGTGCGCCTGCTACGCCAGGGCTGGCAGCAGGTGCTCTACCTGACCTGGCTGCGCCAGGGCGAGGACAGCGACACCTGGCGCCGCTACGCCAAGGTGGTGGACGCGCTGGTGTGGAGCGTGATGCCCCACCGCGCGCCGGCGGACCTGGAGAAGCTGCGCGACCTGAGCCCGAAAGTGGTGCGCGCGCTGGAGCACGGCCTGGAATCCATTCAATACGACGCCGGCGAAACCCGTGCCCTGCTGGACGACTTGCTGGCCGTCCACGACAGCCTGATCAAGGGGCTGGAGACCGAGCGGGTGGCGGTGCCCAAGGCGCCGGAGCCCGAGCCGCCGGCCCCCTCGGCGCTGCCCGACGACCACGAGCTGGTGGCGCGGGCCCGGCGCCTGCGCGCCGGCCAGTGGCTGGAAATCGGCGACGGCGAGGACGCCCAGCGCGCCAAGCTGGCCGCCAACATCCGCGACGGCGCCAAGCTGGTGTTCATCAACCGGCGCGGCATCAAGGTGCGCGAATACGACGCCGCCGGCCTGGCCCAGGCGCTCCACGACGGCGAGGTCAAACTGATCGAGGACGGCGCCCTGTTCGACCGCGCCCTGGAAGCCGTTATCAGCGACCTGCGCCGCCTGCAAACCGCTTGACCTCCTGTGCGAGCGGGCCCTTGTGGGGGCGGACCCTTGTGGGAGCGGGCCCCGCCCGCGAAAATAGCCCCATGCTGACACTCACCAATCACTGGGTGGACCAGGCGCGCAAAGTGCCGTCGCCCAACTTCAACGCCCGCCCGGACCCGGAAGACATCTCGCTGGTGGTGATCCACAACATCAGCCTGCCGCCGGAAGAGTTCGGCGGCCCCCAGGTGGAAGCCTTTTTCCAGAACCGTCTGGACCCGTCCGAGCACCCGTACTTCGAAGAGATCCGCGACCTGAAGGTGTCCTCCCACTTCCTGATCCGCCGCGACGGCGAGCTGGTGCAGTTCGTTGCCTGCGACCAGCGCGCCTGGCACGCCGGCGTCTCCCGCTGGCGCGACCGCGACAACTGCAACGACTTCGCCCTCGGCATCGAGCTGGAAGGCGCCGACCACGTCCCCTTCGAAGACGCCCAGTACGCTACTCTGCGGGCGTTGCTGGATAGCTTGATCGCCGACTATCCACGGCTCTCCAGAGACGCCATTACAGGCCACGAGCACATCGCCCCAGGGCGCAAAACCGACCCCGGCCCCGCTTTCGACTGGACGCGGCTGTGACGGCCTTGTGGGAGCGAGCCTAGCCCGCGAAAGGCCGGTGCAACCGGCCGGCAGGATCCCAGAGCCCCTTCTAAGACGACTATCAAGACATCTCTCTGGAATCCTGCCGGCAAGCATTGCTTGCCTTTCGCGGGCTGGGCCCGCTCCTACAATTCTCTGACCGACGTGGTATAAACGGGGATATGAAACTACTCGTCATTCTTCTTGTGCTCGCCCTGCGCCGTCGCGACGGCGGCTGGCCGCTTTGGTTGACCCGCGAGGAGCGCCATCAGCGCTTTATCGACCGGCTGTCGCCGGGCGGCGGCGCGCTGGCCTGGTGGCTGGCGGTGGCGTTGCCGACGCTGCTGGTGGCGCTGCTGTTCAGCTGGCTGTGCGGCCTGCTGGGCGCGCTGCTGACCCTGCTTCTGGGCGGCGTGCTGCTGCTCTGGCTGATCGGCGTGGAGAGCGAGTTCCGGCGCATGGACACCCTGCTGGTGCGCGGGCGCATGAACGACCGCGACGCCCTGGCCGGCAGCGCCGCCCGGGCGTTCGGCACCGGGCCGCTGGATGACGGCCCGGACAGCGAGCGGGCCTGGTTCAACGATCTGGCCGACCGCTTCGTGCTGCGCGCCGGCGACCTGTTCGCGGTGCTGTTCTGGGTCACGGTGCTGGGCTTCGGCGCGGCGCTGCTGTTCGTGCTTAACCGGGCCTGGCTGCGCCGTCATCCGGAGCACAGCGACTGGGCCCGCAGCCTGGACATCGCCCTGGCCTGGATCCCGGCGCGCCTGACCGCCCTGGCGCTGGCCCTGGTGGGCCATTTCGGCATGGTCGCCCAGGCCGTGAGCGGGCGCATCTGGCGCCTCGACGACAGCCGCGGCCTGCTCACCCTGGCCGCCGACGCCGCCCTTGGCGGCGACGCCGACAGCGACGAGCCCGCCTTCCAGGCCGGCGTCAACCGCCTCGAAGCCCTCCAGGAGCTGATGCTCCGCGCATTAGCGGTCTGGCTGATCTTCGCCGCCCTCTGGGCTGTATTGCCCACCTGATCTTTGTGGGAGCGGGCCTTGTGGGAGCGGGCCCCGCCCGCGAAAGGCAAGCTGAAGTGGTCAAGTGATCTTGGACAGTTTCTTAGGTTCTGATCACGCGACCGCTTTTTCCCTTGCCCCGGGCGTTTGGTATTGGTTGGTGCTGTGAGGGCGGACGTGGTTGTAGTACTGGTTGACGTAGACCAGTACATCCGCGATGGCCTGCCCGGAGGAGGGGTATCCTTGTGACGGTATCCACTCCGATTTCAGACTCCTAAAGAACCGCTCCATTGGCGCGTTATCCCAGCAGTTGCCGCGCCGGCTCATGCTTTGCTTAATCCGGTAACGCCACAGCTGTTGCTGGAAGGCGACACTGGTGTACTGGCACCCCTGATCGGAGTGGAACATTACCCCTTTGGGTCGACCTCGTGCTTCGTAGGCCACCGCTAACGCCCGCGTGGTCAGCTCCGAGTCCGGGGACTCCGACATCGCCCAGCCCACCGCTCTTCGCGCATACAGATCCAGCACCACCGCCAGATAGACCCAGCGGGCGCCGGCCCAGATGTAGGTCACGTCCCCACACCACACTGCATTGGGGCGATTTACGGTGAACGCTCTGTTCAAGTGGTTCGGGGCGATCACGGCTTCGCCACCGGTTTTCTTGTAACGGTGTCCGGGCTGGCGGCTCTCCAGCCTTGATTCCGCCATTAATCGGGCCGATTTATAGCGCCCGACCGCTTCACCTTCCGCCTTCAGCCTGGCTGACACCGTCCTCGCGCCCGCCGCGCCCCGGCTCTCGGCGTGGATCTGCTCCACCCGCCTCCTGAGCCGGACTCGCTCGGTGTTAACAGCCTGGCGCCGCTGGCGCTGGTAGTAATAGCTGCTGCGGGACACTCCGAAGGACTCGCACAGCTCAGCGAGGCCATAACGCTCTCTCAACCCGTCAATCAGCTTGGCTGATCCCAGGAGTCCGACATCAAGAGAGCGGTAGCCTTTTTTAATATCTCCTTCTCCCGTTCCACCTTTTGCAACCGGGCTTCTAGCTCCTGGATGCGCTGGTGTTCCGGGGTCAGGGCCGCCGATCTGCCTGGCGTTTGGCCGCTTCGTTCTGCCCGTAGCTGCTCCACCCAGCGGCGCATCGCCGTCGGACCCACCCCCACCGCTTGGCAGGCTTGGCCAGTCGTGTAGTCCTGGTCCAGCACCAGGCTGGCCGCTTCATGCTTAAACTCTGTTGAGAAAGATCGTCTGTTGCTCAAAATATGGACACCTCATCGATGGGTGGCAGTTTACCACCTTCATTGGTGTCCAAGATCAGTAGGCCACTTCAAGCTACGCTTGCCGGCAGGATCCCAGAGACCATTCTAACGACAGCACAAACAGCCCCTCTGAAATCCTGCGGGGAGGCTAAAGCCTTCCTTTCGCGGGCGAGGCCCGCTCCCACAAGCAGTCTGCCCCTACCGTTCGAACCCGCGACCTTCATGGACATGAACCCAACTTATCTTGCTGCTATGATCGGGTGACGAGACGGCCTATATACCCCGCGCCGTTTCCGTCGTTTACCCCGCCGTCGCGGCGATCCCGCGCCGGCCAGGCACTGCGAAAAAGGACGCGCGCCCATGCACAATAGAAACTTCTTTGAAGACGTGGACCCGGAAGAAACCCGGGAATGGCTCGAGGCACTGGAATCGGTGCTGGAACAGGAGGGGCCCGAACGCGCCGGCTGGCTGCTGGAAACCCTCACCAATGAAGCCCAGGAACAGGGCGTTATCCGCACCCACCTCGACACCCCTTACCTCAACACCATCCGCCCCAAGGACGAAGCCCCGATCCCCGGCGACATCTACATGGAACGACGCATCCGTTCCCTGGTGCGCTGGAACGCGCTGGCGATGGTGATCCGGGCCAACAAGGACAACGACGACGAACTGGGCGGCCACATCGCCACCTTCGCGTCGTCCGCCACGCTCTACGACGTCGGCTTCAACCACTTCTTCAAAGCCCCCCACGAGGACAACCCGGGCGACCTGGTGTATTTCCAGGGCCATTCGGCGCCGGGCATTTACGCCCGTTCCTACCTGGAGGGGCGCATCACCGAACAGCAGATGGACAACTTCCGCCGGGAAGTGGACGGCGAGGGGCTGTCGTCCTATCCGCACCCCTGGCTGATGCCGGATTACTGGCAGTTCCCCACCGTGTCCATGGGCCTGGGCGCCATGCAGGCGATCTACCAGGCGCACATCATGAAGTACCTGCAGAACCGGGAGCTGATTCCCGACCGCAAGCGTAAGGTGTGGGCCTTCCTCGGCGACGGCGAGATGGACGAGCCTGAATCCCTGGGCGCGTTGTCCATGGCCGGCCGCGAGCAGCTGGACAACCTGATCTTCGTGGTCAACTGCAACCTGCAGCGCCTGGACGGGCCGGTGCGCGGCAACGGCAAGATCATCCAGGAGCTGGAAAGCCTGTTCCGCGGCGCCGGCTGGAACGTGATCAAGGTGGTTTGGGGCCGGCTCTGGGACCCGCTGCTGGAGAAGGATTCCGAAGGCCTGCTGCGCCGCCGCATGGACGAAGCGGTGGACGGCGAATACCAGGCCTACAAGAAAAACGGCGGCGCCTACACCCGCGAGCATTTCTTCGGCAAATACCCCGAGCTGAAGAAGATGGTCGAGCACATGAGCGACGAGGACGTCTATCGTCTCAATCGCGGCGGCCATGATCCGTTCAAGGTGTACGCGGCCTACCATGAGGCGGTGAACCACACCGGTCAGCCCACGGTGATCCTGGCGAAAACTGTCAAGGGTTACGCCACCGGCGCCGGCGAGGCGGTCAACAAGACCCACCAGATGAAGAAGATGGATCTGGAAAGCCTGAAGGAATTCCGCGACCGCTTCGACATGCCGTTCACCGACAAAGAACTGGAAACCGTGCCCTATTACCGGCCGGACGAGGACTCCGCGGAGCTGCGCTACATGCGCGAGCAGCGCGAAAAGCTGGGCGGCTATATGCCGGTGCGCCGCCGCCACGCCAGCAACAAGCTGACCATTCCCAAGCTGGAGTTCTTCGAATCCTTCCTGGAAGGCAGCGGCGACCGGGAGATTTCCACCACCATGGCGTTCGTGCGCATGCTCAGCACCCTGGTGAAGGACAAGAGCATCGGCGATAGGGTGGTGCCCATCGTCCCCGACGAGGCGCGCACCTTCGGCATGGAAGGCATGTTCCGCCAGCTCGGTATTTATTCGTCCAAGGGCCAGCGCTATGAGCCCGAGGACGCCGGCCAGGTGATGTATTACCGCGAAGACAAGAAAGGCCGCATCATGGAGGAGGGCATCAACGAAGCCGGCTCCATGTCCGGCTGGATGGCCGCCGCCACCAGTTACAGCGTGCACGACTTCACGCTGATTCCGTTCTTTATCTACTACTCCATGTTCGGCTTCCAGCGCACCGGGGACTTCTGGTGGGCCGCCGGCGACAGCCAGGCGCGCGGCTTCCTGCTGGGCGGCACCGCCGGGCGCACCACCCTCAACGGCGAGGGCCTGCAGCACCAGGACGGGCACAGCCACGTGCTCACCAGCACGGTGCCCAACTGCGTCAGCTACGACCCCACCTACGCCTACGAGCTGGCGGTGATTCTGCAGGACGGCCTGCGCCGCATGTACGAGGAGGAAGAGAGCGTCTTCTACTACCTGACGCTGATGAACGAAAACTACCTGCACGGCGCCATGCCCAAGGGGGCCGAGGAAGGCATCCGCAAGGGCATGTACCTGCTGCGCGAAGGCAAGGGCAAAGGCGGCAAGAAAGCCAAGCGGGTGCAGCTGCTCGGGTCCGGCACCATCCTGCGCGAAGTGGAAGCGGCGGCGGAGCTGCTGCGCGAGGACTTCGGCGTGGCCGCCGACGTATGGGGCGTCACCAGCTTCAACGAGCTGCGCCGCGAAGGCCTGCGCGCCGACCGCGACCGCCTGCTCAAGCCGGATATGAAGATCGCGCCCACCTGGGTGGAGCAGTGCCTGGACAAGCGCCAGGGCCCGGTGATCGCCTCCACGGATTACATCAAGGCCTACGCCGACCAGATCCGCCCCTGGATCAAAGCGCCCTACCGGGTGCTGGGCACCGACGGCTACGGGCGCAGTGATTCCCGCGCCAAGCTGCGGCACTTCTTTGAAGTGGACCGTTACTTCGTGGTCCTGGCGGCGCTCAGCGCCCTCAAGGACGAAGGCGAAGTGGACGCCGCCACCGTTAAGGAAGCGATCCAGAAATACGGCATCGACCCGGAAAAACCCTACCCGGTGATCTCATAAGGAGCCTGCCATGAGCAAGGAAACCATCCGGGTACCCGATGTGGGCAGCAGTGATCCTGTTGACGTCATCGAGGTGTCCGTCAAAAAAGGCGACAGCGTCGAAGCCGAAGACACCATTGTCGTGTTGGAGTCCGACAAAGCGTCCGTGGAAGTGCCGTGCCCGAAAGCCGGCACCGTTCTCGAACTGCTGGTGAAAGCCGGCGACCGGGTCAAGGAAGGCGACCCCCTGTTGGAGCTGGACACCGAAGCCGGCGACGGCGGTGCCGAAGACGACCAGTCCTCCGGCGACGAACCGGAAAACGAGCCGGCGGCGGAAAAGGATCAGTCCGGAGACAACGAGCAGGGCGAAAAGGAAGAGAAGGCCGAACCGAAAGCGGACGAGAAACCGGCGAAAAAAGACGGCGGCGGCACCCGCGAACAAACCATCCCCGCCCCGGACCTGGGCGACATCGACGAAGCGGAAATCATTGAGCTGTCGGTGAGCGAAGGGGACACCGTGGAAGCGGAACAGACCATCCTGGTGCTGGAATCCGACAAGGCGTCCCTGGAAATCCCCAGCCCGGCCGCCGGCACGGTGAAAAAGCTGCTGGTGAAAACCGGCGACAAGATCACCTCCGGCACCGAATTGATGGTGCTGGAAACCACCGGCGGTGGCGAAGACGAATCCAGTGATGACCAGCCCGCCGAAGAGACGTCCGGCGACAGCAAGCCCGGTGAGAGCAAGTCCGGTGAAAGCGAGTCTGGTGGGAGCGGGCCTGCCCGCGAAACGTCCAGCACGCAGGATTCCGGAGGCATCGGCGAGCACCCGGCCAAATCCGGCGCCGCCGCGGCCGGCCGGCCGTCCAGGAACGTGCACGCCGGTCCGGCGGTGCGCAAGCTGGCCCGGGAAACCGGCGTCGACCTTGGCGCCGTGCCGCCCAGCGGCCCCAAGGACCGCATTCTCAAGGAAGACGTGCACGCCCACATCAAGCAGCGCATGGAACAGCCGGCCGCCGCCGGCGGTGGCGGCGCCCCGGACCTGCCGGAGATCGACTTCAGCGAATTCGGTCCGGTGGAACGGGATGAGCTCAACAAGCTGCGCAAGGTGGCAGCCCGCAATCTGCATCGCAGCTGGGTCACCATTCCCCACGTCACCCAGTTCGACGAGGCGGATATCACCGAGCTGGAAGCGTTCCGCAAAAGCCAGAACAAGGCATTGGAGAAAGAGGGCGTCAAACTCACCATGCTGGCGTTTCTGGTGCAGGCCTGCGCGCGGGCGTTGCGCAAGTTTCCGAGGGTGAACAGCTCGCTGGAACCGTCCGGTGAGGCACTGATCCTGAAGGACTATGTGCATATCGGCATCGCCGTGGACACGCCCAACGGCCTGGTGGTGCCGGTGCTGCGCGACGCGGACAAGAAAGGGCTCAGCCAGATCGCCACGGAAATCGGTGAGCTGGCGGCCAAGGCCCGCGACCGCAAACTGTCACCGGCGGATATGAAGGGCGCCAGCTTCAGCATCTCGTCGCTGGGCGGCATCGGCGGCACCGCCTTTACGCCCATCGTCAACTGGCCGGAGGTGGCGATTCTCGGCGTCAGCCGTTCCGACACCAAACCGGTGTGGGACGGCAACGCCTTCCAGCCCCGGCTGATGCTGCCGCTGTCGTTCTCCTACGACCACCGGGTGATCGATGGCGCCGACGCGGCGCGCTTCACCACCTACCTCAGCGGCCTGCTCGGCGACATGCGGCGCGCCCTGTTGTAACGGAAATGCTGTGGCATAAAAAACCCGGCCTGAGGCCGGGTTTTTTTTGAAGAAAAGAGAGGGCGCTATCAGTTATTACCGTGGCGCTCTTTCCACTTTTCCTTCTTTTCCTGCCATTTTTCCATACGGTCTTTCTGGTGCTGTTCGTACTGGGCGCGCTGCTCCTCGTTCAGAACATCACGAATCTCTTCCTGGGTTTCCTTGTGCAGTTCGCGCATCTCTTCGCCTTTCTCGCGGTAGATTTCGCGCACTTCCTGCTGCTGCTCCTCGCTGAGGTTCAGTTCCTGGGTCATTCTCTGAACGTGGCGGTCGGCGCCTTTTTCCATCGGTGAGCCGGCGAAGGCCGCGGCGGAGAACAGGGTCAGCGTGACAATCATCAGTTTTTTCATCGTCTTGCTCCTTGAGTGATGACGTTCCGGGTTGCCCCGGATTCCCTTACAGATTGGACTGACATTGTGCAGCCAGTATGCAGCGAATGTGGAAACAACCGCTGCGGGGTTCACCCTCGCGCGGGGAGACGAAACGGTTCAAGCTTCTTCATCAGGATTTTGCAATCGATAACCGACGCCATAGACGCTGCCGATCCAGTCGTGGTCGCCGGTCAGGCCTTCACTGAGTTTGCGCCGCAGCTTACGGATGTGGCTGTCGATGGTGCGGTCGGACACCACCCGGTGGTCGGAGTAGATCACGTCCATCAGCTGGTCGCGGGTCCAGATGCGCCCGGCCTGACGGGACAACGCGGCCAGCAGCTCGAATTCGATCGCGGTGAGCGCCACCCGGGCGCCGTCGTGGACCGCCTCGAAACGGTGCCGGTCCAGGGCCAGGCCGCCCTCGGCCGGAGGCTGGGCGGCGTTACCGGCACGGCGGAGCACCGCCTTTACCCGCGCCACCACTTCCCTGGGGCTGAACGGCTTGCAGATGTAGTCGTCGGCGCCGATCTCCAGACCCAGCAGGCGGTCCACCTCTTCCACGCGGGCGGTGATCATCAGAATCGGCACCTGGGAGAAACGGCGGATCGCCTTGCACACTTCCATGCCGTCGCCGTCGGGCAGCATCAGGTCCAGCAGCACGGCGTCGAAGTCGCCGTCGCGCACGCGCTGCTCGGCGTCGGCGGCGCTGCCGGTCTGCTCCGGCTCGAAATGGCTGTGGCGCAGATAGTCCGCCAGCAGTTGCGCCAGCCGGGGCTCATCCTCGACGATCAGAATTTTCGCCATGTTCCGTTCCTTTCATTCGCTGTGGAAGCCCACCTTGTGGGAGCAAGACTTGTGGGAGCGGGCCCCGCCCGCGAAAGGGTGGCTTATAAGCCACCCGGCAGGATTCCAGCGCCCTCTCTAACAGCGGTACAAACAGCCTCTCTGGAATCCTGCCGGGAGCTTCGCTCCCTTTCGCGGGCGAGGCCCGCTCCTACAATGGCAACCGCACCGTAATTCGAAGACCGCCCAGGGGGCTATGGTCGGCCTCCATCGTGCCGCCGTGCGCTTCGACGATGCGCCGGGCGATGGCCAGCCCCAGGCCGGCGCCGCCGGTCTGGCGGTTGCGCGAGCTTTCCACCCGGTAGAGGTGATCGAACAGTTTCGGCAGGGCGTCGTCGGGCACGCCGGGGGCGCTGTCGTTCAGGGTCAGGCGCCAGTCGTCGCCGTCGCGGCCCAGGGTAAGGTGCACCTCGCCGCCTTCGTCGGTGTACTTGAGGCTGTTCTGCAGCAGGTTGTCCAGCAGCTGGCGCAGGCGCACCGGGTCGCCGTTGACCCGCGCCGGGCTCAGGTCGGTGCGCAGGCGCACGCGGCGGCGGCCGAACGCCGGGCGCACCGCGTCCACGGCGTCCTCGCAGAGCGTGTCCATATCCAGCGCGGTGAAGTGATAGCGCAGGTTGCCGGCGTCGGCCAGGGCCAGGTCATGCAGGTCGCTGACCAGATGGGTGAGCTGACGCACCTCGGATTCCAGCGCCGCGATGGTCTCGTGGTTGAGCGGCCGCACGCCGTCGACCACCGCTTCCAGCTCGCCCTGCAGCACCGACAACGGCGTGCGCAGCTCGTGGGCGATGTCCGAAAACCAGCGCTGGCGGGCTTTCTGGCCCTGGTCCAGGCGCTCGCCCAGGCTGTCCACATGGCGGATCAGATCCCCCAGCTCGTCGCGGCGCCGGCTGCCCAGCCGCGTCTGGTAGTCGCCCTCGCGCAGCTTGCGGGTGTGGGCGCTGAGCGCTGTGACCGGCGCCACCAGGTGGCGCGCCAGCAGCCAGGACACCAGCAGCGACAGGGCCAGGCCCACCAGAGCCATCCAGCCGGCGAAATTAAGCTGGCGCTCCTGGAAGCGCCGGTCAAGCTTGTCGCGGATCGCTTCCTGGTCGGGGTAGGCCAGCCAGCCCACCAGATCGTTGTCGGTGCGGATCGGCACCAGGCGGCTGAACTGTTGCGTCGGCGGCGGGCCGATCAACGGGCGCCGGTCCGCCGTCAGCAGAGTCAGATGGCGGGGCGCGTCGCGGCGGTCCCGCTTGCCCGGCTCGGTGTCGGTATTGCGGTCGCCGGCCAGCCAGTAGAGCCGGCCCAGCACCCGCGGGTCGCTGAGCAGGAAGTCCCAGCTGCCCCGTTGCGCGTACAGCACGCCCAGGTGGTCAGCCAGGCGCTCCACCTGGGCCTGCTGGCGCTCGTCGATGTACTTGCGCAGGCTCTGCTCGAACGCAAAGAAATAGAAACCGCTGGCGGCGACGATCAGCACCACGAAGGTGCCGAGAAAGGTGAGGAAAAGCTTGTTGCGTATGCCCATGGTCGGCCGGCGGACCTCGCCAGAATAACGGAACCGCCAGTCTAAGCCCTGCCGGCCCCGCGACCCAGCGCCTTGCACATTCTTTCAAAATCCCCCGTTCGCACTTCGTGCGAACGGGCTTGTAGGAGCGGGCCCAGCCCGCGAAAGGCAAGCAACGCTTGCCGGCAGAATCTCAGAGACCTCCCCGCAGCAGCTCAAACTATATATGACCACCGGGTCTGTCTCTTTAGCCAAATTAGTGTGGAAGTTAATGTCAGGGTGATGTTAGGTTTTTCGCGCAACAAAAAACCATAAGAAAAGGGGACAGGTAAAATTTGTTCCTATAATAAGGAAGTTCTAAAAAATGGACGATATCGATACTGAAAAAGCGGGGAACCGATACCGGTACGTTTATAGGAAAGAGGCCTGCAGATTTTGGTGGTGCGCGTTGCCCTACGTCGACGAGAAAGGACGTAAAAAGCAATTCAGAAAGTGTTTTAGGGACAACCGGTATCAGAACAAATACGCTGCCCTCGCAGCGGCTCTGGCCTGGCGAGATGGGCAACTGCGAGCACTGAAGCGTCTTGGCACCCTCGGCGCGCCGCCAAAGCTAAGACGCGTCTCCGTGAATGAACTCGGCAGGCTCAAACCTCAAGACAACAGTTTTGGAATCATTGGCATCACGGTGACCCGCCGCAAAAAGCCCAGGGGCATCAACGTGTCGGTGACCGCGCAGCGCGGGCAAAAGAAATGGTTTTCCATGCGCCGGCACGGCGCGTTCGAAGCGTTCCGGCTGGGCGTGCGTCAACGCTGCGAATGGATACAGGTGCCGGTGCCCAGCGACGAAGAACTACGCCGCCGTTTCCAGCACTGGCTAGAGAATAATTACCGGTTTCTGGAAGAGTATGACATTTCCGCGTAAAGACCCGAAGATAGAAAAGCGCATGTTCCATCATGACATCATGTTCCGGAACGCGGGGAGGCTGCCAAAGTCTTTTGGCTATAAAGATCTTCTTGATCTTGCGAGCTTTTCGATACCTGGTATCTCGGCTCCCGGTAAGACATTCTCTTGTCTGCGCTTTATTCAGAAGTTCTGCAGTGACAGTGCGGGTGCCCATGACCGGTTTTACCAGCTCAAGGATCCACGCCGTTACGGCAGGCTCGCCGATCTCAAACAATGCGTTTTCCATCTGACCGAGTCCAAAAGCGCGGTTCTTCGCCAAGCAATGAAGGTGGAAGGTGCGGAGTTTGAGGAAGATTTATTCCACTTTCTAGCGTTGCGTTTGGAAGCCTGTAATTCGGAGTACTTCTGGCGCTTCAGTCTGAGGCAAAAGTATCAATGGCTCCATGACCGGCATGGCACCGGTGTTTCGCTATCCGATGCCACGCATACTCTTTCGGTGGCCGGCAACGAGCTGGCCCTGGCGTTGGATCAGGAAGACGAGGACCGTTGCTTGGCCGCTGTATCGGCGATCATGGACTGGGCAAGGGTTTATTATCCAGTCGGCTTGAGAAGGCACAACAAACCTACCGTTGAGAAACTTTATGAGTCTCGGTCCTTGCTGAGAGTGATAAGAGAGCATGTTGCTCTTTTGAAAGTCGGTGACCATGAAGGAGTCATCTATATGAACTCCGGCTGGTCTAAGGTATGGGGCTGCCTTATACCCGATATGATGATGATGGACAGCCGCGTTTCTTATTCGCTTGGCCGAATTTTCCAGGCGTACAGCTGGGAAGCAAAGCTGGATCTGCATTTTCTATGTGAACGGGTAGGGTTTTACCAGGTCGGCTTCCCGGGGCGTGCGGTTGATGGCATACCAAAAATTGATAAACGTCCGGAGGTCTGGGCGCTGTCGGCGATTAATATGTCCCGTTTTTTGCTGGATTTTTTAGAGTATTGCAGGAGGAATAACCGCCTGATTCTTAACGGCTATCCGTTTAGTTTGAGAGGCCTCGAAGCAAAGTTGTTCATGATGGGTGGTAGCTACGTTGTGGGAGCGGGCCCTGCCCGCGAAAGGGAGCGAAGCTCCCGGTAGGATCCCAGAGGCCTTTGTAACGATGGTGCCAACAACGCTTCTGGTATCCTGCCGGGTGGCTATAAGCCACCCTTTCGCGGGCAAGGCCCGCTCCCACAAGGCCGTTAACGATCCTGGCGACGCACCCATTGCGGCTCATCGGTGCCGGTACGCAGGTTGATGGCGCGGGCCATCACGAACAGCAGATCGCCGACGCGGTTGAGCACGGCGCGGCTGACCGGGTTGATCTGGTCGTCGTCGCCGACCGCGATCAGGTCCCGTTCGGCGCGCCGGGCCACCGTGCGACAGTGATGGCACCAGGCGGCGTCGGGATGACCGCCGGGCAACACGAATTCCTTGAGCGGCGCCAGTTCCGCGTTGAGCATGTCGGCCTGGGATTCCACTTCCACGAGATCGTCGTCGGTGAGGGTGACGGTGCCGGGCACCGCCAGTTCGCCGCCCAGATCGAACAGCAGGTGCTGGACCCGCTCCAGCAACGCGTCCAGATCGTCGTCCAGGGCCCGGGCGCGCAGCACGCCCAGGCCGCTGTTCAACTCGTCCAGCGCACCCAGGGCCTGGATGCGCGGGTGATCCTTGGCGATGCGGCTGCCGTCGGCCAGGCCGGTGCGGCCGTCGTCGCCGCTGCGTGTGATCACCCGGTTGATGCGGGTTTTGTCGTCCTTGCCGTCGCTCATGGTCAGAATTCCATTCCGAGGCTTACCCGGTAGTGCCGTTCCGGCAGGGGGTAGGCGTTATAACTGAGGTTGTTGGTGGCTTTGACGCCGTAATCCGCCGCCAGTTCATCCTCCAGGTTATAGGCCCCGATGCGCAAGTAGGCATTTTGATAGCGGGCGGTGGCTTCCAGGTCGGTCATCCGGTAGCTGTCGATCTGCTGGAAGTCGTTGGGCTGGTCGTTGTCGAAGCGGCGCTTGCCCACGTAGCGGTGCGCCAGGGACAGCTCCAGCCAGGACAGCGCCTGCCAGTTGGCCTGGGCGTAGAACAGCTGCCGCGATACCAGCGGCACGTCGTTGCCTTCCCATTCGCCCTCGTCGAATTCGGCCCGTTGCAGGGTGCCGTTGAGCACCAGGGTGAGGTCCCGGTCCAGCCGCCAGCGGCTGTTCAGGCTCACGCCACGGCGCAGGGTGCGGTCTTCCAGGTTGACGTTGGACCCGAAGCCGCCGGCATAAGGATTGAAGACGATTTCGTTGTCGAAGCGCCCCTGCCAGGCGGTCAGCGTGGAGGTCTGGAGGCCTTTTTGCCAGCTGGCGCCCAGGGTGTACTGCTCGCCGGTTTGCGGCTCCAGCAGTTCGTCGTCCGGGGTGATTTCGTCGGCGTTGACGATGCGCACGCTGCGCTGGGCGCCGGCGAACAGATCCAGGCCGCCGTCGAAGTGGTAACGCACGCCGCCTTCGTACATTTCCGCGTCCTGGCTGTCCTCGCCCTGGCCGGCGCTGAAGCCGGTGGTTTCCGTCTCGGTGTCCACGTTCAGGCGGCGCGCGCCCAGGGTGAACGACCAGCGGTCCAGGGTCATCACGTCGTGGAAATACCAGGCGGTTTGCCGCTGGTCCAGGTCCTTGGTGCTGGTGGGGTCGCCGATGTCGCCTTTGCCGGCGGCGCTGCGGTTCTCCAGGCGGTAGTCGTACAGATCCCAGCCCACCGTGGTGTTGTGGGTCAGGCCGGCGGCCTGGAACTGGCTGGTAAAGCGCGGGTTGACGCTGTAGCTGTCCACGTCGGTTTCGCCGTAGGTCGGGAAGCCCGGATCAAAAAAGTAATAGCTCTGTTCCTTGCGGCGGCCGGAGAAATCCAGATGCAGGCGGCTGTGATCACCGATGCGCACGTTCATGCCCGGCATCACCGTGACGGTGTCCTGGTCGGCCCAGTCATAGGGGGTGTTGGCGCCGTCCGGATCGTCCTCGAACAGGTTCTCGCCGGTGGCCAGGTTGACGGTGCGACCGCCGGGCAGGTCCAGGTTCTGGCGCTCGCCGGTGGCGGTCAAATAGAAGGTCAGGTCGTCGCGGCGGGTGCGCAGGTCGGCGAAGGCGTTGCGCTGCTGCAGGTCGTTGTTCTCCCGGTAGCCGTCGCTGTGCAGGGCCTGCACCGAGGCGGCGGCGCTGGTGTGGTTGTCGCCGCCGCCTTCGTCCTGATGGTGGCCGGTGGCCCACAGGCCGCCGCCGGTGGTGCTGAAGCTGCCGCCGGTGACTTCCACGCCGGCCTGATTCCGGTAGCGCTCGCGGGTGACGATGTTGACCGCGCCGCCGACCACGCCGTTGCCGTACAGCGCCGCGCCGGCGCCGGGCAGCACTTCGATGCGTTCGATCGCCGCCAGCGGGATCGAGGCGATGTCCGGACCGGACAGATCCACGTTGCTGTAGCGGCGGCCGTTGAGCAGCACCAGGGTGTTGGAGGTGGCGTTGGCGCCGAAGCCCTGCATATCAATGGTGGCGCGGGCGCCGTTGATGCCGAAATTGCGGCGCACCTGGACGCCGCCCAGGGTGTCCAGCACGTCCGCCAGATTATTGGCGGGCATTGCCTCGATGGTGTCGCGGTCCAGGATCAGGGTGCCGGTGGGCAGTTCCCGCGCCACGCTGGCGGTGCGTGAACCGGTGACTTCCACCGGGGCGAGTGTGTTGTCGGCCTGGGTCACAGGCGCGTACAGGCAAGCCGTGGCCAGAGCCAGCTTTACAGCGGCGGCCACCTTAAGGGGGTGGGTATGCATAGTATTGTCCTCCCGATGCACCCTCCGTACATGGGGTGCGCCCCGGCCGTGGTCGGCGGGGGCGCGCCAGTGGCGACAGGCCGGTCTCCGGGCTCGAGGGGTGACGCCGTTACCGCCTTCCCAGGACGTGCCTGGTGGCGTTGTGGTAACGGCTACCTCATACCGTTGCGGGGGCAGCGCCGGCCTTTCACCGGCTTCCCGTACACCTGAAGCGGTGGCAAACATAGAGCAACGCCGGCCCCGGCACAACTTTCGCGGGCGGGGCTCCCCTACAAATGCCTCCCTTCAGGGATGGCGGGCTTTGACCGCCGCGACGAGGCGGCGGTGGGCCGGCAGGTCGAGGCCGAGGACGTCGGCCTGGCGCTGCAGCCAGCCGTTGATGGCGTCGATTTCGGTGACGGCGCCGGCCTGCATGTCGGCGCGCATGGAGGAGGTGTTGCCGGCGGTGGCGTCGGCCAGCGCGCGGACGCCGGGCAGGGAGTCGCCGGGCCAGGTGGGGTCCAGGGCGGTGAGCACCCGGTCCGCTTCGCGGGCCAGTTGTTCGGCCTCGGCGGCCAGCGCCGGGTCCTCGAAGATGTGCCCGTTGGCCACGTCGTGCAGGCCGGTGAGCGGGTTGATCACCGCGTTGCCGACCAGCTTGCGCCACTGGCGGTGGCGGAAATCGTCGGGCCAGTGCAGCTTCGGCCAGTGCCGGGCCAGGGGGCCGAACCAGGCCGGAGGCTCAGCGGCGCCGGCCGCCGGACCGCCGGGCGCGGCGCTTTCTCCCATCCAGGTGTCATTCTCGGCGACCACACGGTGGGCGTCGCCGTCGCGCTTCACCGCCGAGGCGCTGACCACTTCAACCCTGCGCGCGCCGGCGGGCAGCAATCCATCCAGGCTGCCCAGGCCGTTCTGCAGCCGCAGCACGGTGGCGTCCGCCGCCAGCGGCAGCCCGCCCAGCGCCGCCGCCGAAAACGGCGCCTTGCAGGCCACCACCAGCCGCCGGATGGGGGCTGGCCTTGTAGGAGCGGGCCCTGCCCGCGAAAGGCCGGCAGACCCGGCCGGCGGGATACCAGAGACGTTGTTGGTGCTGTCGTTAGAGCGGGCTCTGGGATGCTGCCGGGGCTTCGCCCCTTTCGCGGGCGTGGCCCGCTCGCACAAAAGTTGCAGTGGCACCGGGTCGCCGCTCGGGAGTAGCAGAGTACGCTCCAGGGTCGGCGCGTCGTCGCGGCGCAGGGCGATGACGGTGAAGCCGGCGCGCTGCAGGTAGTGGGCGGCGAGCAGGCCCATGTTGCCGGCGCCCAGCAGGTACCAGGGTTCGGCGTGGTCGGGGGAGGCTGGCGTGGTCATGGCGCTATGCTAGGCGCGCCGGCGGCCGGCCACAATCGCGGCGTGGCGTCCGGGGTGGCGGCGGTTGTTAAATGTTCCCGGGCCCGTGTTGTGCTGCGCCGCGCAAACCGGGACTATGTCCGCTTTCGCCGACCGATCCGAATAAGTACGGGAAAGCCATGCCTCCCCTGAGCGATACGTTCCGCACCGCCTGGCAGCTCTACAGCCACCCCCGCGTGGTGGTGATGCTGTTCTTGGGGTTCTCCGCGGGGCTGCCCTACCTGCTGGTGTTCTCCACCCTGTCCGCCTGGCTGGCGGACGCGGACGTGGACCGGGCCGCCATCGGCTACTTCAGCTGGGTGGGCATCATGTTTTCCATCAAGGTGTTCTGGGCGCCGGTGGTGGACCGGCTCAAGCTGCCGCTGCTGAACCGCCTGTTCGGCCAACGGCGCGGCTGGCTGCTGCTGGCCCAGGTGGGTATCGCGCTGTCGCTGGCGGCGATGGCGCTGGTGGAGCCGGTGGGCCACCTGGAGCGCTTCGCCCAGCTGGCGCTGCTGGTGGCGTTCTGCTCCGCCACCCAGGACATCTGCATCGACGCCTACCGCATCGATTCCGCCGACGAGTCCTTCCAGGGCGCCATGGCCGCCACCTACATCTTCGGCTACCGCACCGCCATGCTGGTGGCCGGCGCTGGCGCCTTCTACATCGCCAGCTATGATTCGTGGAACGGCGCCTACCACGCCATGGCCTGGCTGATGGGCGTGGGCATCGTCACCACCCTGATTATCCGCGAGCCGAACACGCCGCCCCGGGAAAGCTTTGGGCGCGACCCGAAACAGTGGCTGGAAACCGCTCTGATCGCTCCGTTCCGGGACTTCTTCGGCCGCTACGGGCGGATCGCCCTGGGCCTGCTGGCGTTGGTGGCGATCTACCGGATCAGCGACATCACCATGGGCGTGATGGCCAACCCCTTCTACCTGGACATCGGCTACACCAAGAACGAGATCGCCACCGTGGCCAAGTTCTTCGGCTTCTTCATGACCATGCTGGGCTCCGCCGTGGGCGGGCTGGCGGTGCTGCGCCACGGCCTGGGCCGCTCCCTGCTGGTGGGGGCCGTGGGGGTGGCGCTGACCAACCTGCTGTTCGCGGTGATGGCCACCTATTCGCCGGTCACCGAGGTGCCGGTGGACCCGGAGCAGGTGCGCTGGGTGTCACTGGCCTGGCTGGCGGCGGTGATCAGCGCCGACAACCTGTTCGGCGGGTTCGCCAACGTGGCGCTGATCGCCTTTATGTCGAGTCTCACCAACCGCAACTTCAGCGCCACGCAGTACGCCCTGTTCAGCTCGCTGATGACCCTGCCCGGCAAGTTCATCGGCGGCTTCTCCGGCGAGGTGGTGGAAGCGTCCGGCTACACGGTGTTCTTCAACTACGCCGCGCTGCTCGGCGTGCCGGCCATCCTGCTGACGATCTGGTGGTTGCGGCGGCGTGACGAGACCGCCGCGCGCTAGGGCTGCCAGAAACAGGATTTGGGGACGCGGTTGCCGAGCACGGTGACGCCTTCGTCGCTGAGCCGCTGGATCTGGATCTCGCCGCTCGGCGTGCCGGCCAGGGGCAGACCGCCGTCGCCGCGGATGACCCGGTGCCAGGGCAGGGCGGAGCCTTCCGGCAGCCGCCCCATCAGGCGTCCCACGAAGCGGGCATGGCGGGGGTAGCCCGCCTGCCGCGCCACCTGCCCGTAGCTGGCCACGCAACCGGCCGGGATGGCGCCGACGATCTGATACACCGCGTCCGTGAATTCTTGGTTCATGAGACTAGCTTCAGGCTTCAAGTCGCAAGCTACAAGCCGATGGATTGTGGGAGCGGGCCCCGCCCGCGAAAGGGCGCGAAGCGCCCGGCAGGATGCCAGAGACCTAAAAAGCGGAACACCATCGGCGTCTCTGGTATCCCGCCGGCCGGCTTTGCCGGCCTTTCGCGAGCAGGCTCGCTCCCACAGTCCTTTGGCCCCGGCACGTCTAGCGGAGGCCGCCGTCGGTTTCGATCACGCGGCCGGTGAAGTAGTCGTTCTCGAAGATGAACTGCACCGAGCGGGCGATGTGCTCCGGCTCGCCGAGCCGCTTCAGCGGCACCGAGCTCACCAGCCGGTCGCGGGCCTCGGGCTTCATGGCGGCGATCATATCGGTGTTGATGGTGCCGGGCGCCACCACGCCGGTGCGGATGTTGAAGCGCGCCAGCTCCCGCGCCCAGACCTCGGCCATGGCCACCACGCCGGCCTTGGCGGCGGCGTAGTTGGTCTGCCCGAAGCTGCCCTGGCGGGCGATCGAGGAGATGTTGACGATCACGCCTTCCTCGACGCCGCTCTCCAGCATGCAGCGGGCCGCCTCGCGGCCGCACAGGAACACCCCGGTCAGGTTCACATCGATCACCGCCTGCCACTGCTGCAGGCTCATGGACGATTGCAGCTCGCCGTCCTTGAACTTGACCAGCAGGCCGTCACGGGTGATGCCGGCGTTGTTGACCAGGCCGTGCAGGGCGCCGAAGTCCGCCACCACGCCGTCGAACAGGGCGGTGACCTCGTCTTCCCGGGCGACATTGGCCAGGTAGCTCTTGGCTTCGCCGCCGGCGCGCTCACAGCGGGCCACGGTGTCGCGCAGGTCGTCCTCGTTGAGGTCCACGCAGGCGATTCGCGCGCCGCGGCTCGCCAGGGCTTCGGCGATGCCCCGCCCCAGGCCCCGGCCGGCGCCGGTGACTACCACTACCTTATTGTTCAAATCCATGGGTCGCTCCTCGTCAGATCGGATTAAAGGCCGGAGTATGCCCAGCGCCGCCCGGCGGGCCAATGACCAAAACACACAGCTTGAAACGGGCCCCGTCGCCCCCATCTCGCGGGGCACGGTGACGAAACAGATTTCGTCACCCACCTATTGACTGCCGTGAAGCGGTAACTATGATTAGCACTCGACTCGTGAGAGTGCTAATTCCGGTTTGCGGGGCCAGGCCCCGGTGACCTTAGAGCCAACTTGGAGAATGGAGACCATGAAAATTCGTCCTTTGCATGATCGCGTGCTGGTGCGCCGCGAGGAGGAAGAGACCAAAACCGCCGGTGGCATCGTGCTGCCCGGTTCCGCCGCCGAGAAGCCGTCCCGTGGCGAAGTGATCGCCGTCGGCAACGGCAAGATCCAGGAGAACGGTGACGTTCGCGCCCTGGACGTGAAGGCCGGCGACAAAGTGATTTTCGGTCAGTACTCCGGCAACACCGTGAAAGTGGACGGTGAAGAGCTTCTGATCATGAGCGAAGCCGAGATTCTTGCCGTCATCGAAGGTTGAGAATTAACAGGGAATACAGGCTCCGGGTTCCGGTGCCGAGAATACTGCAGAGGTATTGAATAATGGCTAAAGAAGTATTGTTCCGCGACAAGGGTCGTCAAAAAATGGTCAAGGGTGTTAACACCCTGGCCGACGCGGTCAAAGTGACCCTGGGCCCGAAAGGCCGCAACGTGGTGCTGGAGAAATCCTTCGGCGCGCCGCTGATCACCAAGGACGGCGTGACCGTCGCCAAGGAAATCGAGCTGGAAGACAAGTTCGAGAACATGGGCGCGCAGATGGTCAAGGAAGTCGCTTCCAAGGCCAACGACGAAGCCGGTGACGGCACCACCACCGCCACCGTACTGGCCCAGTCCATCGTCAACGAAGGCCTGAAGGCGGTTGCCGCCGGCATGAACCCGATGGATCTCAAGCGCGGCATCGACAAGGCCACCGACGCCATCGTCGAAGAGATCAAGAAGCTGTCCACCCCGTGTGACACCACCAAGAGCATCGAGCAGGTGGGCACCATCTCCGCCAACTCCGACAAGTCCGTGGGTGAGATCATCGCCCAGGCCATGGAGAAGGTCGGCCAGGAAGGCGTGATCACCGTGGAAGAAGGCCAGTCCCTGGTCAACGAGCTGGAAGTCGTGGAAGGCATGCAGTTCGACCGCGGTTACCTGAGCCCGTACTTCATCAACAACCAGGAAAAGATGCAGGTGGAGCTGGAAGACCCCTACATCCTGCTGGTTGACAAGAAGATCTCCAACATCCGCGAGCTGCTGCCGGTTCTCGAGAACGTGGCCAAGGCAGGCAAGCCGCTGATGATCATCGCCGAGGACATCGAAGGCGAAGCGCTGGCCACCCTGGTGGTCAACAACATGCGCGGCATCATCAAGTGCGCCGCCGTGAAAGCGCCCGGCTTCGGCGACCGCCGTAAAGCCATGCTGCAGGATCTGGCGATCCTCAGCGGCGGCACCGTGATTTCCGAGGAAGTCGGCCTGAGCCTGGAAAACGTGGCCCTGGAAGACCTGGGTTCCGCCAAGAAGGTCAACATCGACAAGGAAAACACCACCGTGGTCGGCGGCAAGGGCGAGCAGGCGGACATCGACGCCCGTGTGGAGCAGATCCGCAAGGAAATCGAGAACTCCTCCTCCGACTACGACAAGGAGAAGCTCCAGGAACGCGTGGCCAAGCTGGCCGGCGGCGTGGCCGTGATCAAGATCGGCGCCGCCACCGAAATGGAGATGAAAGAGAAGAAAGCCCGCGTCGACGACGCCCTGCACGCCACCCGTGCGGCCGTTGAAGAAGGCGTGGTGCCCGGCGGCGGTGTCGCCCTGGTGCGTGCCCTGGCCAACATCGGCGCGCTCAAAGGCGACAACGAAGAGCAGAACGCCGGTATCGCTCTGATCATCCGCGCACTGGAATCTCCGCTGCGTCAGATCGTCTACAACGCCGGCGGTGAGCCGTCCGTTGTGGTTCAGGAAGTACGCAACGGCAGCGGCAACTTCGGTTACAACGCCGCCACCGGTGAGTACGGTGACATGATCGAGATGGGCATCCTGGACCCGGCCAAAGTGACCCGGTCCGCCCTGCAGGCCGCCGCGTCCGTGGCCGGTCTGATGATCACCACCGAAGCCATGATCGCCGACAAGCCGGAAGAAGGCGGCGGTGGCGCCCCGGATATGGGCGGCATGGGTGGAATGGGTGGCATGGGCGGCATGATGTAAATCAGCCGGTCCCACGACCTCCCCAAAAGCCCCGGCGGGTTCTCCCGCCGGGGCTTTTTTATGGGTATCCTGCACCGATGCAAACCCGCGACCCGAAACTGCTTCGCCACACCCTGGTGTTCATCGCCCTGGTCCTGGTGCTGGGCCTGGCCCACCAATGGGTGAACCCCTGGCTGCGCTACGACCGCGCCGCCGTCGCCGGCGGCGAGGTCTGGCGTCTGGTCACCGCCCATCTGGTGCACCTGAATCTCTGGCATGCGCTGCTGAATCTGGGCGGCCTGGTCCTGATTCTGTTTTTCTTCCGCGACCTGCTGGACCGGCGGCGGTTCTGGCTGTGGTTCGCGGTGAGCGCGCCCCTGGTGGGCGCGGTGTTCTTCGTGCTGGATCGGGATCTGGGCTGGTACGTGGGGCTGTCGGGGCTGCTGCAGGGGCTGCTGGTGCTCTGTCTGCTGATCGGCTGGCGCGGCAATCCGGTGCTGCACAGCCTGGTGCTGGCGGTGGTGGCCGGTCGCCTGGTGTGGGAGCAGCTGCCCGGCTACGACGTGGACTATCTGCGCGCCTGGATCAACGGGCGCGTGTACGTAAACGCCCATTTGTACGGCGCGCTCAGCGGCGCGCTGCTGGCCGTGGCCATGCTGCTGGTCGCTGGCCGCCGGCGCACAACCCTCGGACGGCGCTCGGACATTTGCTAAGCTGTACGGCCGGTTGCACAGGACACCACCATGAATGAAGCGCAGCGTCAGAGTTATCTCCGCGCCCTGGGTTTGACGCCCTGGGTGGCGCGCACGACGCTGCCCGGCGCGGCGCCGTCCGAGCCGCTGGACTGGGCCGCCGAGACCGACGCCGGGGAAAGCCTGGCGGCGGCGCCGGTGGAAGCCACGCCGGTGCGAACCGCGCCGGGCGTGGGCGACGCCGAGCAGCCCGCCAGGGAGACCGCGGCGGCCGGTGCCTCGGCGGCGGACACCAGCGCCGAGGCACCGGCAAGCCGGGCGCCGGCGCCCCGTGACAGCGTCGCCGAGACGCCGGCCCGGGCGCCCGCCCCGGACAACGCGGCGGGTCTGACCTTCACCCTGGAGGCGCATCTGGCCGGCGATACCTGGGTGGTGTTTCAGCAGGAAGACCCCCAGGCGCCGGAGCTGGGCCGCTACACCGGCGCCCTGGCCGCCTCCCTGCTGACGGTGTTCGGCGCCGCCCCGGAGCGCCCGCGCCGCTTCTATTGCCCGCTCACCAAGCAGCCCATGAGCGCCGGTGAGGCCACCCAGGCGCTGACCGCCTTCTTTGCCGGGTTGAGCCGCCAGCATGGTGGCCGTCGGGCCTTGTTCTGCGTGGACCACAGTCTGGCCACGGCGGTGCTGGGCGGCGAGCGCTTCCAGGCGGTGAAGCTGGGCGAGATGCCGGCGCTGGCGGTGGACAGCCTGCAGGAAATGCTCGACCGGCCGGCGCTGGCCAAGAAACGCAGTTGGCAGGCGATGGTAGCGCACGGCTTCGCCGGGTCGCGTGGATGACGGTGGGGCCGGACGGCGCCCGCATGCGGGCCATGACCAGCGCGGATCTGCCGGCGGTGCTGGCGATCGAAAACGCCAGCCAGCCCACCCCCTGGAGCGAGGGTAATTTCCGCGACTGTCTGCAGGGGGCCTACCGTTGCCGGGTGGCCGCCGTGGACGGCGAGCCGGTGGGCTTCATGATTCTTTCCAGCGTGCTCGACGAACGCCATCTGCTGAACGTGGCGGTGGCCCCGGCGCGCCAGCGCCGCGGCCTGGCCCTATGGATGCTGGAGGACGAGCTCGACGAGGCGCGCACCGCCTCCATGTCGGTGATGTACCTGGAGGTGCGCGCCGGCAACGACGGCGCCCAGAGCCTCTACCGGCGCCTGGGCTTCGTGGAGAACGGCCGCCGCAAGGGCTACTATCGGGCCGGCGCCGGCCGTGAGGACGCGGTGCTGATGATGCTGGAGTTGCTCGGGCATAAATAGCACAAAGTGCTATGAATCGGGGCCGGTTGGGGTTTCTGGTTGGGCTACGCGCCAGCCTTCCTCGGTGCGTTCCAGCATCAGGCGGCGCTCCTGTTCGAAGTTGTCGCCTTCCTCGAAGTTGCCGAATTCCACCCGGACCGCCGCCAGGGCCATGACCATGGCGAACCGGTCCATGGCGTCCCGTTCCTCGTCGCGTTTTACCGCCTTGCTGTACTCGGACAGGTCGTGCTGCGCTTCCATGGTGTAGCGCACGTCCAGGGCGACGTGGTCGTCGTCTTCCGGGTAACGGCCGGCGGTTTCCACGTCGGTGACCTGGAACAGCTCATCAAGATGGGCCTGCTTGAGTTCCTGATTCAGGGCGTCGCGGATCACGCCGTCGTCGGGGGTGTCGCTGCAGGCCGCCAGCAGGGCGAGAAGCAACAGGGCGGGGGCCAGGTAAAAGGCGCGCATGGGATCATCCTTGTTGTGATTGTCGGTGTGTTGATCGCATTCCGTGCGACGAACTCTACCATGACCGCAACGCTTAGTCCTGATACCCCATGGCCTGCTGCACCTGGCGGGCCCAGGCGGTGCTGTGGCGGTAGGCCACTTCGTAGTAGGCGCGCTCGCTGAGCAGCGAGAGCGCGTCGAAACGCCCGGCCTCATAGGCTTCCACCTCGGTGAGCACCGCGCCCAGCGGGCCGCGGCGCTCCAGCAACGCGCTTTTCACGTCCTGGCTGAGCGGCACCTGTTCCATCAGTTCCGGCATGGCGATGTCCATCAGGGCATCCAGCTGGGACAGCAGGCCGACGATAAAATGGTTCACCGAGGTGCTTTGCTGGCCGCCTTCCTGGTCGCTGAGCTCCGCCAGCACTTCACACATGCGCCCGCGTATCAGCATGCCCCGGGTGAGGGCCTCCGGTTTGTGCATCTCGCCGTCGATCAGGAACAGGTTGGCCCAGCGTTTGATTTCCTCCAGGCCGAGCAGGGCGATGGCGTCGGACAGGGAATTCACTTCCCGGCGCAGGCCCATGGCGGCGGAGTTGACGGTTTTCAGCAGGCGGTAGGTGAGGCCGGCGTCCTTGATGGCGATCTCTTCCAGCCGCGCCGGCGAGGCGTCCGGGCTGTGCAGCTCGGTGAGCAGTTGCAACAGCAGCAGCTTGTTGCCGGCGATCTTCTTGCCTTTCACCGGCGACGGCGTGCTCAGGAAATCGCCCTGGTAATAGTCGAAGCCGAGCTCCAGGCATTGCTGGAACCGGGTGCGGTCGGCGATCTGGTCGGCGAGCAGTTCAACGCCGTGGCCGCGCAGTTTTTCCGAGATGCGCCGCAGGCTGTCGGCGTCGCTGTCGCGGACATCGATTTTGACGATGTGGAAGATATCCAGCAGCACGTCCAGTTCGTCGTCGCCCGGGTCATAGCCGTCCATGGCCAGCCGGTAGCCGCGCCGCGCCAGCGCCTTGAGGCGGTCCACCAGCTCCGAGGTGAGCATCAGGTTGTTGGGAATTTCCAGAATGTACTGCTTCTTCGGCAGGTTGGGCAGCTCCGGCGCCATCAGCACTTCGTCGGTGACCTTCAGAAAGCTGGGGACCGAGCGGGTCTTGCCGCCCTGGAAGACGTGGGTGTAGGTGCCCAGGATCACGGTGTTGGTGGCTTCGATGTCGGACAGCGACGCGCCCTCGGCGGGCTTTTCGCCGTGCAACAGTAACTGGAACGCGGCCACGTCCTGGTTGCGGGTGTACACCGGCCGGCAGGCCAGTATCACGTCGAGCTTGTCTTCCGCCTCGATGGCGTCCCGTGCTCTGGTCACTCTTGGGGCTCCCTCTTTGCTGGCGTTTCAGACGCGGCTGCTGACATGGCCGCCGGCGGCACGGGCCTGGCCGTCGGGTCCGTACAGGCCCTTGCCGGCGGCTTCCTCGATGAAATTGAGCATCCGCTGGTTGTGCTCCAGACGGATGCCGATCAGCACGCCGTTGGTGCGGTTCAGGCGCGCGGCCTGATCGGCGCGTTCACGGATCGACGCCCACAGGGCGGTGCAGCCGGCGTCGGCCGCGGCCCGGGCGTCGCCGGCGCGGTCGTCGTCGTAGCCGAGCCGCCGCTGCACCTGGCGGCGCTGGGTCTCGAAGCGCTCCAGCGCCTGGAACTGTTCCTGCTTGGCCTGCGCCACCCGGGCCAGGCCGTCACCGTCGACGGCGCCGTCGCCCAGCAACCGCCGCTCGTCGTCAAGCAGGTCGATCAGGGTGTCCAGGCGCGCCCGATGGCGCTCCAGGTGCTCCGCCAGGCTCATTGCGAGTCCGCGTCCAGCAGGTCGCGGACGCTGGCGATCAGGCCGTCGGCGATCTTGTCGGCGCGGATTTCCAGGCGCCCCTCGGAGATCGCCTGGCGAATCTCGTCGACCCGCGCGGTGTCGATGTCCTGGCCGCTGTCGGCGGCGGGCTGGCGCAGATGGGCCACCTCGCCGGCCGTCGCGTTGCCGCCTTGCTTGGGCGCCTCGGTGGAAACCTTGTCGCCGCCTTTGCCCTGATTCACCGTGCCCGGCTGGGTCAGGGGGGAAATGTTGTCAATTTTCAAGGGAAGCCCTCCGTCACGCGTTCATCCCGGTTATCGGCAGCGCCGGGAAAACCTTTAATACTTAAAACATCACCCGGGCGCGGCCCGGACCGGTGACCTGTGCGGTCACCACTTCCCGGTTGGAAAGGCGCACCCGCACCCGGCCGCCCAGGGCGCCGTCGTCCAGGGCGTGCCCCTCGCGGCTGATGCGAAAACCTTCGCCGCCGGCCACCAGGGTGACCGCCTGGCGGCGCTCCACCAGGGCCGGCTTGCGCAGTTGGTGGCTCTGTATCACGGTGCCGGCGGGCAGTGGCCGGGCGGCCTCCTGGCCGACGATACGGTCCCGTTCCAGTACCGCGTTGGCGGGCAGGCGGCTCAGGTCGCCCTGTTCGGCGCTGAGCATGCCGGCGCGGATCGGCGTGCCCGCCGGCAGTTCGCCGGCACTGACCCAGTAACGCCCGGTGACGGTCACCCGGGCCTGCATATAGCGCACGCGGCGCTGATGCTCGCCGCAGCGCACCCCCACGGAGACCCGGCCCCAGGGCTTCTGGCCGCGGCCCGGCATGAACACTTCCGGGGCCACGCAGGGCGGCAGGTGGGCGCTCGGTGCCCGGACCTCCACGGCGACGCTGTCGCCGAGCCCGCCGGCCCGTTCCAGCAGAAAGGCGCGCACCGCGCCGACCGCCGGCGCTTCGGCCGCGTCCGCCGCCGGCTGGCCGGCTGCGGCCACGGCCGGCGCCATGGCGAGCAGCGCCAGCGATACGACGAACCGTGCAATGTGATGGAACAGGGGGCCTGGCATAGGGCGCCTCGGGGTAACGGGTTTTTCCAGTCAGGTCCTTATTCTAGGTAACCGGCCGCCGGGTGAATAAACGAATTGGAATCAAAATGGTGGCCTGTTTGTGCCTTTGACCTGACCGCGCCGGTATTAATCTCCACTCTGACCTACAAGCCATTGGAGCTTCGGCATGATTGACCGACTGGCCGCCGCCCTGCAATTCGACCAGGAAGCACTGAACCTGCGCCACCAGCGCCAGCAGGTTCTGGCCAACAACATCGCCAACGCGGACACACCCAACTTCAAGGCGCGGGATTTTGATTTCGCCAGTGAATTGTCCCGCGCCATGGACAGCGGCCGGCCGGCCGAGGGTGGGCTGTCGTTGTCCACCACCGCCGCCGGGCACATCGCTGGCGGCAGCGGCTCGGCGCCGGTCGGCGACCTGCTTTACCGGGTGCCGGATCAACCCAGTCTGGACGGCAACACCGTGAACATGGACGTGGAGCGCACTCGCTTCGCCGACAACTCGGTGCGTTACCAGGCGGCACTGACCATGCTCAACGGCCGCATCCAGGGCCTCAAGTCCGCCATGCAGCCTGAATAGGAATTGAACCATGTCGATGTTTTCGATTTTTGAGATTTCCGGTTCGGCGATGACGGCGCAGTCGCAACGCATGAACGTCACCGCCAGCAATATGGCCAACGCCGACAGTGTCGCCGGCCCCGACGGCGAGGCCTACCGCGCCAAGCAGGTGTTGTTCGAGGCGCGCGGCCAGAACGGCACCGGCGTGGGCGGCGTGGGCGTGCGCGAAGTGATCGAGGATCCCTCGCCCCTGCGCCGTGAGTTCCGCCCCGACCACCCGCTGGCCGACGAACAGGGCTATGTGTCCATGCCCAACGTGGAGCCGGTCAATGAAATGGTCAACATGATCTCCGCGTCGCGCTCCTACCAGGCCAACGTGGAAGTGCTGAACACCAGCAAGCAACTGATGATGAAGACCCTGACGCTGGGAGAAAACTGATGTCGACGATTGGCTCCAACGTGCTCAATTCGGTGAACGGCAGCGCCGCCGCCCAGGCCGCCGCCGCGGCCAGCAAGTCCGACGGCGCCAACCTGCAGGACAGCTTCATGACCCTGCTGGTCACGCAGCTTAAGAACCAGGACCCGATGAACCCCATGGAAAACGCGGAGATGACCTCGCAGCTGGCGCAGATCAACACCGTCAGCGGCATCTCCGAACTCAACAGCACCCTGGAAGGCATCACCGGCCAGCTCGACGCCGGCCAGGCGATGCAGGCCGCCGGCCTGATCGGCAGCGGCGTGCTGGTGCCCGGCAACCGGGTGCTGGTGGGTGAAGACGGTTCCACCACGCCGTTCGGCGTGGAGCTGGAGCAGGCCGCCGACGAAGTGCAGATCACGGTGCGCAATGACAGCGGCGAGGTGGTGCGCCGCTTCGAGCCGTTCGCCATGGACGCCGGCAGTGAGTCGTTCACCTGGAACGGTGAAATGGACAGCGGCGAGAACGCCCCCAAGGGCTCCTACACCGTATCCGTTGAAGCCAGCGCCGACGGTGAGCCTCTGGAAGTGGTCAATTTGAACTACGCCATGGTCAGCGGCGTGAGCCTGGATGACAACGGCGCGCCGTTGCTGGATCTGGGCGGCGTTTCCGAACAGGTCAGTCTCGGCGATATCCGCCAGATTCTTTAAACACGCTTTCGTAAAGAATAACTTCTAGGAGCACGAAGATGGGTTTTTCACAGGCACTCAGTGGTCTTAACTCCGCCGCGACCAATCTCGACGTGGTCGGCAACAACATCGCCAACTCCCAGACCGTGGGGTTCAAAGGGTCCGGCGCGCAGTTCGCCGACGTCTACGCCGGTGCCCAGGTGGGGCAGGGCGTGCGCGTGTCCACGGTGCTGCAGGATTTCTCCAACGGCACCCTGGAAGCCACCGGGCGTAACCTGGACCTGGGCATCAACGGCAGCGGCTTTTTCCGCTTCACCCAGGGCGACCAGACCGTCTATTCCCGCAACGGCCAGCTCACCCTGACCGCCGACGGCTATCTGGAAAACGCCCAGGGCGCCCGGCTCACCGGCTTCCCCGCCGGCGTCGGCACCGGTGGTCAGCCGGAAACCTTGCAAGTGCCGGCCGGTGCCATGGCGGCCACCGCCACCGATCAGGTAGAGGCGTCGTTCAATCTGGACGCCACCGTGGATGAGATCGACCGTGGCGCCACGCCGTTCGACGCCGCCGACGGCGACACCTATTCCTACGCCAACACCGGCACCGCCTACGACTCCCTGGGCGTGCAGCACACCATGACCACCTACTTCACCAAGACCGGTGAAAACCAGTGGGAAGTGCGCGTGTCCCTGGACGGCAACGCGGACGCCACCAACGTGGGCCAGCTGGCGTTTAACGGCAACGGCACCCTCGACGAAGGCGCCAGCACCTTCCCCGACTATGCGTTTACCCCCGGGGGCGGCGCGGACCCGATGAACTTCGGCATTGATTTCGACGGCACCACCCAGTTCGGTGAGGATTTCGCCCTCGATTCCCTCACCCAGAACGGCTACGCCTCCGGCTCCCTGGTGGGCATCGCCTTCGATGAAGTGGGCAATATCGTCGGCAACTATTCCAACGAACAGTCCCAGGTGCTGGGCACCATCGCGCTGGCCAACTTCCGTAACCCGGAAGGGCTGCAGCCGGAAGGCGACAACGCCTGGACCGAGACCGGCGCTTCCGGCCAGCCGCTGCTGGGCCTGGCCGGTGCCGGCCAGTTCGGCAGCCTGGAAGCGGGCACCGTGGAAACCTCCAACGTGGACCTGACCAGCGAGCTGGTGGACCTGATCGTCGCCCAGCGCAACTACCAGGCCAACACCCAGACCATCAAGGTCCAGGACGAGGTGCTGCAGAGCGCCGTGAACCTGCGCTAATCGCGTTACAGGAGAGCCCGGATGGATCGCATTCTTTACACCGCCATGAGCGGCGCGCGCCAGAGCATGGACCAGCAATCGGTGGTCAGTAACAACCTGGCGAACGCCTCCACCACCGGCTTCCGCGGGCAGATGCAGGCACTGCGCGCGGTGCCGGTGCAGGGCGACGGCGCCCTGGCCACGCGCACCTCGGTGATGGCGTCCACGCCGGGCGCCGATTTCAGCGCCGGACCCATGAACGCCACCGGCCGTGATCTGGACGTGGCCATGCAGGGCGACGCCTGGCTGGCGGTGCAGGCCACCAACGGTGACGAAGCCTACACCCGCCGCGGCGACCTGCAGGTGGACGGCGACGGCGTGCTCAACAGCGCCGGCCGTCCGGTGATCGGCGAAGGCGGGCCGATCATCGTGCCGCTGGGCGCCAAGCTGTCCATGGGCGCCGACGGCACCCTCAGCGCCATCGGCGCCGGTGAGGATCCGGATGCGCTGGTGCGGATCGGCCGCGTCAAGCTGGTCAACGGTGGCGAAGGCGAGCTGCAGCGCGGTGAAGACGGTCTGTTCCGTGGCCCTGATGGCGCCCTGCCCATGGACGAGAACGCCCGGCTGGTGTCCGGCGCCCTGGAAGGCAGCAACGTCAGCCCGGTGGAATCCATGGTGGCGATGATCGACAACGGTCGCCGCTACGAAATGCAGATGAAGGTGATCGACACCGCGGACCAGAACGCGCAGCGCGCGGACAGTCTGCTGTCGATCCAGTAAGCCTGGCAGCCAGGCGGAGGGGAACCCAATGATTAAATCCTTGTGGACGGCCAAGACCGGTCTGGAATCCCAGCAGGTCAAAATGGATGTGATATCCAACAACCTGGCCAACGTCAGCACCAACGGCTTCAAGAAATCCCGCGCGGTGTTCGAAGACCTGCTGTACCAGAACCTGCGTCAGCCCGGCGGCGCCAACGACGTGCAGAACACCCTGCCGTCCGGCATGCAGGTGGGCAGCGGCGTGCGCCCGGTGGCCACTGAACGGCTGCACAGCCAGGGCGGCCTGGAGAACACCGGCAACTCCCGCGATCTGGCGATCAACGGCAAGGGCTTCTTCCAGGTGCGCATGCCCGACGGCAACGTGGCCTTTACCCGTGACGGCAGCTTCCAGCTCGACCAGAACGGCCAGATGGTCACGTCCAGCGGCTACCCGCTGGAGCCGGCGGTGATGATTCCCGAAAACGCCCTGTCGGTAAGCATCGGCAAGGACGGCCTGGTCACCGTTACCGAGCCGGGTTCCAGCCAGAGCGTGGAAGTGGGCCAGCTGACCGTGTCCACCTTCGTCAATCCCGCCGGCCTGGAAAGCATCGGCGAGAACCTCTATCTGGAAACCACCGCCTCCGGCATGCGCACCGAAAGCATGCCCGGCATGAACGGCGCGGGCGGCCTGTACCAGTCCTATGTGGAAACCTCCAACGTCAATGTGGTGGAGGAAATGGTCAACATGATCCAGACCCAGCGCGCCTACGAAATCAACAGCAAGGCGGTGAAAACCTCCGACGAAATGCTGTCCCGTCTGGCGCAGCTCTGATCCTGATGCGGGAGACCCTGGTGGACGCCATCGTTAAACATTGCCGCATCGGTATCGTGGTGTTGCTGCTGGCGCTGGGCGGCTGCGCGCAACTGCCGCAGCCCTCGGTGGTCGGCGAGCAGGAAAGCGTGGAAATTCCCCAACCGCCGCCGGCGCTGTCCAACGGTTCCATCTACCAGGCCGGGCGCGGCCAGAACCCGCTGTTCGAGGACCGCCGGCCGCGCGCGGTGGGCGACGTGCTGACGGTGATGGTCAACGAGCAGGTGAGCGCCAGCAAGAGCTCGCAGAGCAACGCCGACCGCAGCGGCTCCGCTTCCTTTACGCCCACCACCGTACCCACCGGCCTGGAGGATCTGAGCGACTACGGCTTCGACCTCACCGGCGAGAACGACTTTGAAGGCGGCGGCGGCTCCCAGGCGGAGAACACCTTCACCGGCACCATCACGGTGACGGTGCTGGAAGTGCTCACCAACGGCAATCTGCGCGTGCGCGGCGAGAAGCAGATTCTGATCAACCAGGGCACCGAATTCATCCGCTTCTCCGGGGTGGTGGATCCGCTGGAGATTTCCGACACCAACACGGTGCCGTCCACCCAGGTGGCGGACGCGCGCATCGAGTACGTGGGCGACGGGTACATCAACGAGGCGCAGCACATGGGCTGGCTGCAGCGCTTCTTCCTGAACATTTCGCCGTTTTGAACATGGGAGTGACGGTCATGGCACGGTTGCGTCTGGTCGCGCTGACATTATCGCTGGGGCTGCTGCTGAGCGCGTTCAGCTCGCCGGCGCGGGCGGAACCCCTGCGCGAGCTGGCGGACTTTTCCGGGGTGCGCGATAACGTGCTGGTGGGCTACGGCCTGGTGGTGGGCCTGGACGGCTCCGGCGACCAGACCATGCAGACCCCGTTCACCACGCAAAGCCTGACCAATATGTTCTCGCAGCTGGGCATTGCGATTCCGCCCGGCACCAACATGCAGTTGCGCAACGTGGCCGGCGTGATGGTGACCGCCGATCTGCCGCCGTTCTCGGCCCCCGGCCAGCGCATCGACGTGGTGGTGTCGTCGATCGGTAACGCCCGCAGCCTGCGCGGCGGCACCCTGCTGATGACGCCGCTGAAAGGCGCCGACGGTGCCACCTACGCGCTGGCCCAGGGCAACCTGCTGATCGGTGGCGCCGGCGCCGAAGCCGGCGGCAGCAGCGTGCAGATCAACCAGCAGGCCAGCGGCCGTATCGCCGGCGGCGCGGTGGTGGAGCGGGAAGTGCCGCTGCAGCTGGGCGCCAACGGCGGGCTGCTGGAACTGCAATTGAAGACCGCCGACTTCGGCACCGCCGAGCGCGCCGTGCGCGCCATCAACCAGGAATTCGGCAGCACCGTGGCGGCGGCCCGCAACGCCCGCACCATTCAGTTGCGTGGCCCCGAGAACGAAAACGACCGGGTCAGTTTCATGGCGCGGGTGGAGCGTGTCTACGTGACGCCAACGGACGCCCCCGCCAAGGTGATCATCAACGCGCGCACCGGTTCGGTGGTGCTGAACGGCCGCGTCACCCTGAAACCGGCGGCGGTGGCCCACGGCAACCTGTCGGTGGTGATCGACACCGAATTCGGCGTCAGCCAGCCGGCCCCGTTCGGCGACGGTGAGACCGCCGTGGTGCCCGACAGCGATATCAGCATTCAGCAGCAACAGGGTTCGCTGCAGTTCGTCGAAGGCGCCGACCTGATGGAAGTGGTGGACGCGCTCAACGCGCTGGGCGCCACGCCCCAGGAGCTGATGTCGATACTGGAAGCGCTGAAAGCCTCCGGGGCCCTGCGCGCGGAACTGGAGATTATCTGATGGCCGGTCTGGACGGTTCCATACAGGGTCAGTTCGCGCTGGACGTGCAGGGCCTCGACCGGCTCAAGCACAGCGCCGCCCGCGATCCGCAAAAACAGCTGCGCAGCGCCGCCGAGCAGTTCGAGGCGCTGTTTTTGCACCGCATGATCAAGAGCATGCGCGACGCCTCGCCGCGTTCGGAGCTCACCGACAGCTCGCAGATGCGTTTTTATCAATCGCTGTTCGATCAGCAGATGTCCCAGCACATGGCCGGTCGCGGTCTGGGCCTGGCGGACCAGCTGGTGGCCCAGCTTTCCGGTAAGGGCACCTCGGCGGACGCCGCCCGGGCCGCCAGCGGCACGTCGCCGCTGGACGCCATTCCGCGCGGCGAGCCGCGCCGCCTGCCCGGTGTGGAAGCTGCGGCAGGCGATCCTGCGGCAGGCGACCCTGCGGCAGGCGACACCGCCGCCGTGGCGCGCACCGAGCCGCCCCGGCCGCCGCTGCTGAGCGCGGCCAACCCGGCCACCCCCACGGATTTCGTGCACCAGCTGTCGGAGCCGGCCCGGGAAGCGTCCCGGCGTACCGGGATGCCGGCGCCGCTGATCCTTGCCCAGGCGGCCCTGGAAACCGGCTGGGGACGCCGGGAAATTCCCACCAGCGACGGCGGTAACAGCCATAACCTGTTCGGCATCAAGGCCGGCGCCGATTGGAAAGGCCCCACCACCGAGGTGGTCACCCACGAATACATCAACGGCCAGCGCACCCGGGTGGTGGACCGCTTCCGCGTCTATGACTCCTACGCCGAAGCGTTCGAGGACCATGGCCGCCTGATCAGTGATAACCCGCGCTACGCGCCGGTGCTGCAGGCGGCGGATGCCGAGCAGGCTGCTCGCGCGCTACAGAGCGGCGGCTACGCCACCGACCCGGCGTATGCCGACAAGCTGGTCGCGCTGATGGATCAGATCGGTGGGCTTGTGGGAGCGGGCCCGGCCCGCGAAAGGGTGGCTTTAGCCACCCGGCAGGATCCCGGAGACGCTGATTGAACGGGTCTCTGGGATCCTGCCGGCAAGCAAAGCTTGCCTTTCGCGGGCGGGGCCCGCTCCCACAGGAAGCGTTAAAGAAAAGTGCGGCGCGGTCGATATAAAGGGCATTGGTTAACGGGAACAAAACGATGAGCATGTTTTCCATCGGGCTCAGCGGTCTGAACGCCGCGCAGAACGCCCTGAACACCACCAGCAACAACATCAGCAATGTCTACACGCCCGGCTACAACCGCGAGCTGACGTTGCTCGGCGAGCAGCAATCCGCCGGTGGCGGCGTGCAGGTCAACGATATCCAGCGCCAGTTCGACCACTACGTGGCCGATCAGCTCAACGCCGCGGGCAGCAAAAGCAGCGCGCTGCAGGCCTACCAGACCCAGGTGAGCCAGATCGATAACCTGCTCGCCGATCAGGACGCGGGTCTGGCGCCGCTGATGCAGGATTTCTTCTCGTCCCTGGAAGACCTGGCCAGCTCGCCGTCCGACCCGGCCGCCCGCCAGGGCGTGATCGGCGCGGCGGACACGCTCAGCGCCCAGTTCCGTTCCTTCGACGGTTATCTGCGCGATATGCAGAGCGGTATCGACAGCAACATCCGTGACGAAATCACCCAGATCAATAACAGCGCCGACCAGATCGCCAACCTGAACCGGGAGATCGCCCTGGCCAAGGCGAAGACCGGCAAGGCGCCCAACGGCCTGTTGAATCAGCGCGACCAGTTGGTGGCCGAGCTTAACGAGCGTGTCGATGTGCGGCTGACCATTCAGGAGGGCGGCACCTATAACCTCTCCATCGGCAACGGCCAGCCGATTGTCGCCGGCACCCGCAGCTTCTCGCTGGAAGCGATGTCGTCCTCCGCGGACCCCACGCGCACGGTGGTCGGCTACAACGATTCCGCCGGCAACCAGGTGGAGCTTGACGAGGACGCGATCACCGGTGGGGCGCTGGGCGGTTTGCTGACGTTCCGCTCCGAGACCCTGGATAAGACCCAGAACCAGATCGGTCAATTGGCGGTCTCCCTCGCTACCGCTTTCAATGAGCAGCACCAGGCCGGCTTCGATCTGAACGGCGATCCCGGCGAGGCGATGTTCGACGTGGGCCAGCCGCGTGCCTTCTCCAACGAAAACAACGCCGGTTCGGCCACCATCGACGCTGCGTTCGGCGACGTGGACCAGCTCACCACCGGTGACTACGACCTGGTGGTGACCGACGCCGCCGCCGGTGAGTTCGAGATTACCCGGCGCGACACCGGCGAGCGAGTCACGGCGACCCTGGACGGCAGTGATCAGCTCAACGTGGGCGGCGTGGTGGTGACCATCGGCGACGCCGGCACCCTGGCCGACGGCGACCGCTTCCAGCTGCAGCCCACGCGGCAGGCCGCCGGCGGTCTGGAAAACCGTATCAGTGAACCGGCGCAACTGGCCGCCGGGCAGGGTGGCGGCAGCGGCGACAACGAAAACGCCCTGGCCCTGCAGGACCTGCAGGACAGCCTGCTGGTCGGCGACGGCGCCACCCTGAGCGGCGCCTACGCGGCGATCGTCGGCGATGTCGGCAACCGCACCAATATCGTTCAGGCCAACCTGAGTGCCCAGCAGGGCCTCACCGAACAACTGGAAGCGGTGCAGCAGTCCGAATCCGGCGTCAACCTGGATGAGGAAGCCGCCAACCTGATTCGTTATCAGCAATTTTACCAGGCCAACGCCAAGGTGATTCAGACCGGCTCCACCATCATGGACGCCATCCTCGGCCTGCGTTAACAGGAAAAGATCATGCGTATCAGCACCGTCACCATGTATGAGCAGAGCATGAATTCCCTGAATCAACAGCAGGGTGAGTTCATGAGGGTGGGCCAGCAGATCGCCACCGGGCGTAAGGTGGTCAACCCCTCCGACGACCCCCAGGCCGCTTCGCGGGCGGTGCAGGTGGCGCAATCCATGTCCGTCACCCAGCAGTACACCGATTCACGGATCAGCGCGCGCAACGCCCTGTCCCAGGAAGAGAGCGTGCTGAACAGCGTCAGCGACGCCATCGCCAGCGCCAAGACGCTGATGATCCAGGCCGCCAGCGACACCCTGAGTGACGCCGACCGGGCCTCGGTGGCCAGTGATCTGCGCGGCGTGTATGAAACCGTGATCGGCCAGGCCAACGCCACCGACGGCAACGGCCGCCATCTGTTCGGCGGCTACCAGGATGCCAGTGAGCCGTTCGTGCGCGCCGCCGACGGCAGCGTCAGCTATGTCGGCGATACCAATACCCGCGAGCAACGCATCGATGCCTCCCGGCTGATGCAAGTGACCGACAACGGCCAGACCATTTTCCAGAGCGTGCACTCCAGCGCCGGCTATGTGGCGGAAGCGGACGCCGGCAACAGCGGCAGCCTGACGTTCAAGGGCCCGCGGGTCATCGATGAAAGCGACCCGGACTTCGGCAACAGCTTCCAGATCGAGTTCTCGGTCACCGGCGGCACCACCACCTACTCTGTGGACGGCGGCCCGGCGCAGGCCTATGAAGAGGGCGAGCCGGTGGAAGTGGGCGGCCTGTCGATCACGCTCAAGGGCCAGCCCGCCGACGGCGACAGCATTGAGATGGGCAAAGCGGAGAACATGAACACCGACCTGTTCAAGACCTTCGAGAAGGCGCTGGCGGTGCTTGACCAGCCGGCCGGCAACGACGCCGAGAAGGCGGCCCGTGCCAACACCATCAATACCGTCATGCGCGAGTTCGATAACAGCCTGGACAATGTGTTGACGGTACGCGCGTCGGTGGGCTCGCGCCTGAACGAACTGAATGTGGTCGACGGCGTGGCCGACAACCGCCAGCTCAACTACACCGAAACCTACTCCAACCTGATCGGCGACCTGAGCGATCCCGCCAACTTCGCGGAAGTGGTGTCGCAATACAGCCTGCGTCAGGTGAGCCTGCAGGCCGCCCAGAAAGCCTTCGTCGACATTAAGGGCATGTCCCTTTTCGACCGCATGTAGATTTGTAGGAGCGGGCCTTGCCCGCGAAAGGGTGGCTTCCAGCCACCCGGCAGGATTCCAGAGAGGTCTTTTCTGCGCGTTCAAACAGGTCTCTGGCATCCCGCCGGCAAGCTTCGCTTGCCTTTCGCGGGCAGGGCCCGCTCGCACAAGTGAGGATCCACAACCGTCAGGAGAGAGGCGCGAGCGCCTCGACCAATTGGCTGAGGAACTGCAGCCCTTCGGAAAACAATCCCTGCAGAAAGCGCCCGAAATCGGTCATCAGTACCAGCAGCAGGAACAGCCCCAGCGTCAGCGAGGTGGGGAAACCCACCGAGAACACGGTGAGCTGGGGCGCCGAGCGGTTAAGGATGCCCAGCGACAGGTTGACGATCAGCAGCGCCGCCACCAGCGGCAACGCCAGCAGCAGACCGGACACGAAGATAGTGCCGCCGTAGCGCACCAGCATCTCGAACCCGTTGGGGTTAAGCCCGCTGGTGCCCACCGGCAGGGTCTGGAAGCTGGTGGCCAGGGTGTCGATCACGATCAGATGGCCGTTCACCGCCAGGAACATCAGCAGCGTGATCATGTAGAACAGCCGCGACAAAATCATGGTGTTGGCGCCGTCCGGGCTCACGAAGGTGGCGAACGCCAGCCCCATCTGCAGGCCGATGAATTCCCCCGCCGCCTGCACCACCGTGAACATCACCCGCAGCGCCAGGCCCATGGCGACACCGATCAGCGTCTGCTCCACCACGATGCCGAGCCCGGCCCAGGACCACACCGGCGCCGCCGGCAGGGGCGGCAGCCCCGGTGCCACCACGATGCAGAGCAGCGCCGCCAGGCCGATCTTGACCCGGTTGGGCACGGCGCTGTGGCCGAGCAGCGGCGCCGCGAGAAAAAAGCCGGAGAGCCGCATGAACGGCCATAGAAAGGCGGTGAGCCAGGCGTGCAGTTGGTCAAAGGAGACATCGACCATGGCGCGGGCTCAGGAAACCAGGAACGGAATGTTCTGGAACAGGGTGCGGGTGAAATCAATAATCAGGGAGAGCAACCAGGGCCCGGCCACGATCAGCACCGCGAACACACCGAGGATTTTCGGAATAAACGACAGCGTCATCTCATTGATCTGGGTGGCGGCCTGGAACAGGCTCACCAGCAGACCGATCAGCAGCGCGGTGAGCAGCAGCGGGGCGCCCAGGTAGAGGGTGACCATCATCGCTTGATAGGCGATGCTCATCACTGTTTCGGGGGTCATGGCGTCGGGCTCCGGGAGTGGCTGGCGTCGCTCGATTCAGGATTCAGGATGCAGGATACAGCGCGAAAGAAAGACGATTGCGATTCCAGGCGTAGGGCGCTTCGCGCTGAAAGCCTTAAGCGCGGGCACGGCCATGCAGGACGGCACGGCGAGATCGGCGCTGTATCCTGCATCCTGCATCCTGTATCGCTCATACGAAAAAGCTCTCGGCGAGTGATCCAATGATGAGCTGCCAACCGTCGACAAGCACGAACAGCATCAGCTTGAACGGCAGCGAGATGGTCGCCGGCGGCACCATCATCATGCCCAGCGCCATCAGCACGCTGGCCACCACCAGATCGATGATCAGAAACGGAATAAAAATGGTGAAGCCGATCTGGAAAGCGGTCTTCAATTCGCTGGTGACGAACGCGGGCAGCAGCACCCGGAACGGCAGATCCTCCGGCCCGGCCATCGGGCCTACTTCGGCGAGCCGCGCGAACAGGGCGATGTCCGGTTCGCGGGTCTGCGCCAGCATGAACTCGCGGAACGGCTGGGCGCCGCGCTCCACGAACTCGGGGAATTCAATCTGTTCCTGTTCCAGCGGTACCCAGGCCTGGTCGTAGACCTTGTTGAACACCGGCGACATGACGAAAAAGGTGAGGAACAGCGTCAGCCCCAGCAGCACCTGGTTGGGCGGCGCCGATTGCGTACCCATGGCGGTGCGCAGCAGGCTGAGCACGATGATGATGCGGGTGAAGCAGGTCATCATCAGCAGCACCGCGGGCAGGAACGCCAGGCTGCTGAGCAGCAGCAGGGTCTGCAGCTTGATCGACCACTGCTGGCCGCCGCCGGCGGTGGGTTCGCTGGTGATGCCGGGGATCGTCGCCTGGCCCCAGGCCAGGTCGGGCAGCGCGCAGATCAGCGCCAGCGCCAGCCAGGGCAGGGCGCGGCGCAGCGTGCCGGGCGACCAGAGCGTGCTCATCGTGGCTTCCCCGGGCCGCCGCGCAGGTTGGCTTTCAACGCCTGGGCGAAACGGCCGGCGAAGCCGTCTTCCGGATTAACCGGCTGGCCGTTGGGCGCCGGCTCAGGTTCCGGCGGCCGCTGCGGGGCCGGCCGCTCATGCAGTTTGGTGACCTTGCCGCCGCCCACGCCCAGCACCAGCCAGGTGTCTTCCAGCTCCAGCACCACCACCCGTTCCTTGGCGCCCACCGCGCGGCTGGCCACCACTTTCAGGGTCTGGCCGGCGGCCATCTGGCCCGGGCCGAAGCGTTTGAGCAGCCAGCCGCACAGCAGGATAAGCCCCACCATGGCGACCAGCACCAGTGCGGTCTTGCCGAACGCCGCCATACCCAGCATGGCGTCGCCGCCGGCCTGCACCGCTTCGATGCCGGTCTTGGTCCGGGCGTCGGCGCTGCTCATCGGTTGAGCTTCTGAACCCGTTCGGAGGGGGTGATGATCTCGGTGATGCGGATGCCGTATTTGTCTTCCACCACCACCACTTCACCCTGGGCGATCAGATAACCATTGATGAGAATGTCCATGGGCTCGCCGGCCAGGCCGTCCAGCTCCACCACCGAGCCCTGTGCCAGTTCCAGCAGTTGCTTGATGGTGATGCGGGTGCGCCCCAGCTCCACGCTCAGCTTGACCGGAATATCCATGATCATTTCCAGGTCGCGGGCGTCGCCGGCATCGGTGCCGGCGTCGAACGGCTTGAACACCTGCTCGTCGGCATTGCGGGCCGGGGCGTCCCCGGCCTCCCCGGTGGCGCCGCCTTCGGCGGCTTCCTGTTCGGCCAGCGCCTCAGCCCAGGGGTCGGCGTCGTCGCCGCCGGCCTCTTCGCCCTGCTGTTCGGCCATGGCCTTTTCCCAGTCGTCGTCGCTGGCATTTTGATCGGGTTTGTTGGGATCAGTCATTGCTCGGCTTCCTCGGTGCCGCCGCCGCATGGGCGTTGGCGTGGTCGATGACGCGCTGTACGCGCAGCGCCCGTTGTTCGTCGCGGCTGCCGTAATCGCATTCCAGCACCGGCACGCCGTCCACGCGGGCGGTGACGGTGTCGGGCAGATCGATGGGCAGCACATCGCCTTGCTTGAGGCTCATTACCTGGGAGATGCGGCTGGGCACGTTGACGAACTCGGCCACCAGCTCCACCTCCGAACGGCGGATCTCCCCCGCCATGCGATGGCTGAACGCCTGGTCGCCGGCGTCGCGGCCATCGGCGATCGGGTTATTGAGCTGCTCGCGCAGCGGCTCGATCATCGAGTAGGGCATGCATACCTGGAAGTCGCTGGACAGGTTGCCCACTTCCAGATGGAAGGTGGTGTTGACGATGATCTCGTTGGGCGAGTTGGTGATGTTGGCGAACTTGGCCTGGATCTCGGAACGCAGGTAGCTGATCTCCAGGGAGTACACCGACTTCCAGGCGTCCTGGTAGGCGTCGATGGCGAGCTTGAGCAGGCGCTGAATAATGCGCTGTTCGGTATTGGTGAATTCGCGCCCCTCGGACTTGGTGACGAAGCGGCCGTCACCGCCGAACAGGTTGTCCACCACCATGAACACCAGGCTGGGCGGGAACACCACCAGCCCGGTGCCGCGCAGCGGCTTCATGGCGATCAGGTTCAGGTTGGTGGGCACCGGCAGATTGCGCGCGAAGTCCTTGAAGCTCTGGTAGCGCACCGAATCCACGGTGATGTCCGCGCTGCGCCGGATCAGGTTGAACAGGCTGACGCGGAAATGGCGCGCGAAGCGTTCGTTGATGATGTCCAGGCTGTGCAGGCGCTCGCGAATAACCCGGTGCTGAGACGCCGGGTCATAGGGTCGCAGGCGCGGCTCCTTGCTGGCCGGCGACTCGTCGTCACCGCCGGGCCCGTTGAGCAGCGCATCGATTTCTTCCTGGGATAGCAGATCGTCTTGTGCCATTGGCGTCCACCCGGTTTATTGCACGATGAACTCGGTGAAGAGCACATCATCCACTTGCAGTTCGGGCTGGCCGTCGTCGCGCGGCTGGGCGAACAGCTCGAGAATCTCGGCCTTGAGCGATTCCTTGCCCTGCTGCGTGGCTACGGTTTGCGAGCTCTGCCCGGACAACAGCATCAGCATGCGGCTGCGCAGTTGCGGCATGTGCTCAAGCAGGTAGTTCTCGGTCTCGGTGTCGGCCACCTGCAGGGACAGGCCCACGTACAACAGGCGCTGACCGCACAGGTCACTCTGCAAATTGACGGTGAACGGTTCCAGCTTGACGTAGAGCACCGGCCGGGGTGCTTCCACCTGCTCCACGTTCTCTTCATCGTCGTCGTCGCTGTCATCGGACAGCAGCAGGTACATATTGATGGCCACCAGAGCGCCGAGCAGGATCACCATCAAGGCGATCAACCATCCAAGTTTGCTCGACCGGTTCGGGGAATCCGCCATGGGTTGTGCCTTCCATCCTGAATAAGGGTTGCCGTTTCAGAGTGCAGTATGCCGCCGGCGCGGGTGCCGGCATGGCCGGAAAAGGCCCCGCTAAAGGGCCTATCTTTGGCGTTTAGTGAACAGGCCCTAGGCGTACAGATCCACGCCGCCGGTGTCGCCGCCGATGATGCGGCTCACCGGCACGCTCTCTTCAGTGGCGGCGGGCTCGCCGGCCAGGCCGTCACCGGCCGGGGCGGCGCCCCGCTGGCCGGGCTGGCCGTCGCCGTTACCGGCGAAGCCCTGGCGGTGCTCGCCGACCATCGCTTCACCCAGGGCGATGCCCTGTTCGGCCAGCGCTTCCCGCAGTTGCGGGATGGCCTGCTCCACCGCGCCGCGCACCGTGGAATGGCTGGAGAAGAAATGCGCCTGGGCACCCTGGTCGTCGAGTTTCAGGCTCACGGAAAGTGGCCCCAGCTCGCGCGGGTTGAGATGCAGCTCCATGTGCTGGTCGCCGCGTTGCGCCAGGCCCACCATTTGCTGGCCCAGTTGCTGCTGCCAGGGGGCGCTGGCCACCGGCGCCTGCAGGGTGAACGGGGCGGCGGCGCCGGTCGCGCCGGCCGCGCCGGTCTGGCCGCCGGCGGCGCCGGTGGTGCCCATCACGCCGGCGTTCTGCGCACCGCTTTCCTGGTTAGCGCCGAGGCGCGTGTCCAGGCGTGTCCGCTCCAGGGTGCCGTTCAAGGCCCGGGCGTCGGTGGCCCAGGCGGGCATCGCCGGCTTGGCCTCGCCGGTGGTGGCGGGGGCCGGGCTCAGGGTGTCGCCGGCGGCGCCGTCAGCGGGCAGGGCGGAAACGGCGGCCGCCCGGTTGAGGGAGTCCGGCGCGCGCATCACTGGCAGTTCCTGCGCCGTGTTTTTCGAGGCGGCGGCGGTCAGCGGTGCGGGCACGGCCAGGCCGCCGGTCATCGGGTTAGCGGCGCCGTTGTCCGCGGCGTGCTCGACCAGATCCCGGATCGCGTTTTCTCCGCTTACGCCGGCGTCGGCCAGGTCAGCCAGCGGGGCCTCCTGAGCGGGCAGCGCGTCGCCGTCACCGGTTTTGAGCCGGCTGCCGGCCAGCGCTTCCAGGGCGTTGCGCAGGGCGTCGCTGGCTTCGCCGGTGAGCGGGCGGTCGCCGCCGGCGTCGAGCAGCGCCAGGGTGGTTTCGTCGGCGGCGCCGTTCTGCTCGGACGCGGCCAGCAGTTTCGCCGCCGCACTCCGCAGGGAGCCGGCGAAGGCCTCGCCGTCGGCGGCCGCCGGTTGCCCGGTGGGGCCGGTCTTGGCGAGGTTCTGGCTAAGCAAGGCGGTGATATCCATGGGTTATCCTCCCGTCAGTCCCGGCGCACGCGGCGGGCTATCGCGTTGTTGGTCAATTCGTCGTTGTCGCGCAGTTCGCGGCGCTGTTCCTGGCGGCGCTGCTGCTCGGCGCGGCGCGCGGCCAGGGTGTCGTAGGACGACAGTTGCCGTTGCCGTTGCTGCCAGTGTTGCTGGCTGGCGGCCACTTTTTCCTGCTGCTGGTCGAGCGCCTGCAGGGCGGTGTCGATGGCGTCGTCCAGGGAGCGGATGAAGCGCCGGTAGTTGGCCAGGGTGGCGGCGTCGATGCCGCGGCTCATGGCGTCCTGCAGGCGCCGGCAGTACTCATGCCGGTAGCGTCGCAGGGCGTCCAGCTGCGCGGCGCTCTGCGCCTGGCCACGGCGGTCGTCGGCGAGGTTGCGGCCGGCGTGGTCGCGGGCTTTGCGGCTTTGCTCGATTAATGTGTCCAGCGGGTTGGACGCGTTCATGGCACACCTCCAAGCAAGGCACCCAGTGCCTGTTGCGAATCATCGATATCGGCGCGCTCGCCGATACCCTGCTGCAAAAAGTGTTCAATCGAGGGGTACAGCTCCACCGCCCGGTCCAGCGCCGGGTCGTGGCCGGGGCTGTAGGCGCCCACACTGATCAGGTCGCGGTTGCGCTGGTAGCGTGAGAACAGCTGCTTGAACTGCTGCGCGCGCTGCTGCTGCCCGCCGCCGACGATGGCGGTCATGGCGCGGCTGATTGAGGCTTCGATGTCGATGGCCGGGTAGTGGCCGGACTCCGCCAGCGCGCGCGACAGCACCACATGGCCGTCGAGAATGGCGCGGGCGGAATCGGCGATCGGATCCTGCTGGTCGTCGCCTTCGGTGAGCACGGTGTAGAAGGCGGTGATCGAGCCGCCGCCGTTCTCGCCGTTGCCGGCGCGCTCCACCAGCCCAGGCAGTTTGGCGAACACCGACGGCGGATAGCCCTTGGTGGCCGGCGGCTCGCCGATCGCCAGGGCGATCTCCCGTTGCGCCATGGCGTAGCGGGTCAGGGAATCCATGATCAGCAGCACGCTGAGGCCGGCGTCGCGGAAATGCTCCGCCACCCGGGTGGCGTAGGCCGCGCCCTGCAGCCGCTGCAGCGGCGAGGTGTCGGCCGGGGCGGCCACCACCACCGAGCGGCGGCGGCCTTCCTCGCCGAGAATGTTGTCGATGAAGTCTTTCACTTCCCGGCCCCGCTCGCCGATCAGGCCGACCACGATCACGTCGGCGCCGGTGTAGCGGGCCATCATGCCCAGCAGCACGGATTTGCCCACGCCGGAGCCGGCGAACAGGCCCATGCGCTGGCCACGGCCGATACTGAGCAGGGTATTGATGGCGCGGATGCCGACGTCGATCTGGGTGTCGATGGGCGCGCGCGCCAGCGGGTTCATGGGCGGCGAGGCCAGGGTGCCGTGGGGCACGTCGTCCAGCGGCGCGCCGCCGTCCAGCGGGCGGCCGTTGCCGTCCACCACCCGGCCCAGCAGCGCGTCGCCGAGTGGGAAACGGCGCGCGCCGGTGTCGTCGCCGTCGCCCAGCGGGAACACCCGGGCGCCCGGTACCAGGCCGCTGATTTCCGCCAGCGGCATTAGAAACAGTTTGTCCCCGGAGAACCCCACCACTTCCGCTTCGGCGAAGTCCGGCCGGTCGCTGCCCGGCGCCGTGATCTCGATGCGGCAGGCGCTGCCCAGGGGCGTGCGCAGGCCCACTGCCTCCAACACCAGGCCGGTGGCGCGCACCACCCGGCCGCTGGCCTGGTAGTGGGGCGCCGTCGCCACGCGCCGGGTGACGCTGTTGAGCGTGCGGCGCCATTGCGCCTGATGGAGGTTCTCGGCGGTGGTCATGGTTGCTCCCCGCTGTCGTCCCCGCCGGCTTGCGGCCGGCGGCTGCGCCGGCGCACCCGCGCCGCCAGGTTTTCCCAGCGGCTTTCCAGGGTGGCGTCCAGCTCGCCGCTGGGGCTGGTGACCCGGCAGCCGCCGCGGCTGAGTTGATCGTCCGGGTGCAGTTTCCAGCCGGCGGCGTGGAATTCCGCGTGCAGTTCCTGTTCCACCAGCGCCAGGTCGTCCGGGTGCAGCCACAGTCGGGTTTTGCCGTTGAGCGCCGGTTCTTCGTGAATCAGGGTGCGCACCAGGTTAAGAATCTCGGCGGGCTCTTCGCGCAGGGCGTCGCCGGCCAGCTGGCGGCCGGTGGCCAGGGCCAGGTCCACCAGGTCCTCGGCGATGGCGTGGTCCAGGTCGGCCAGGGCGCTGCGGAATTCGTCCACCAGCGCGGCCAGCGGCGCCAGGGCCTCCTGGCGCTGGCGGGCGGTTTCGTGCTCGCCGGCGCGGCGGCCCTCTTCCAGCCCCTGGGCGTGGCCCTCCTCACGGCCGGCCTCGAAGCCTTCCCGGTGGCCTTCCCGGCGCGCTTCCTCACGGGCTTCATTGCGCAGCGCCTGCAGCTCGGCCTGATGCTGAAACGCCTTGCGCTGTTCCGCGTCGACCGTGGCAGGGCGGGCGGCGCCCGGGTCGCGGGCGCTGTCCAGTTCCCCCATCCGCCAGCGACGCCAGCTTGCGTGGGCGCTAGACATAGGCATCGTCTCCGCCGGTCAGCACGATTTCGCCGTTGTCCGCCAGGCGGCGCACCACCTGCAGAATGGCTTTCTGTTCGCTCTCCACCTGCGAGACGCGGATCGGGCCGCTGGCTTCCATGTCCTCGCGCAGCAGGGTGGCGGCGCGGGTGGACATGTTGCGCAGGAATTTCTCTTTGAGTTTTTCGTCGGAGCCTTTCAGCGCCACCATCAGGGAATTGGTGTTGATCTCCTTGAGCAGCAGCTGGATGCCGCGGTCGTCCACGTCCATCAGGTTTTCGAACAGGAACATCTCGTCGATGATCTTCTGCGCCAGGTCCTCGCTGTGCGCGCGCACCGTTTCGATCACGGTTTCCTCGGCGCTGGAGTTCATCAGGTTGAGAATCTCGGCGGCGGTGCGGGCGCCGCCCATCTTGCTGCGCTTGAGGTTCTGGCCGTCGAGCATGCCGCCCAGCACTTCGGTGAGCTCCTGCAGGGCGGCGGGCTGCACGCCACTGAAGGTGGCGATGCGCAGCACCACGTCGTTGCGCAGCTTGTCGTCGAAGTATTCCAGCACGTCGGCGGCCTGGCGCCGTTCCAGATGGACCACAATGGTGGCGATGATCTGCGGGTGTTCGTCGCGGATCATCTCGGAAACGATGTTGGCTTCCATCAAGTTGAGGGCGTCGATGCCGGAATTGGCCCCGTTCTGTTCGAGGATGTCCTCGAGCAGGCTGGAGGCGCGTTCGTTGCCCAGCGCCTTGGTCAGCACCGAGCGGATATGGTCGCTGGAATACAGGTTCAGCGCCGCGAACTGCTCCGACTCGTCATAGAAATCGTCCAGCACCTGGCGCATCTGGTCGTGGGAGATGTTCCCCAGCTTGGCCATTTCCTGGCTGACTTCCTGCACTTCGCGGGCGGACAGATGCTTGAATACCTCGGCGGCACTGTCTTCATCCAGGGCCAGTAACAGCACGGCGGCCCGCTGGGTGTTGTTGAGCTCACTCATTCCGATTCATCCAGTTACGCACGATCATCGCCACCATGGCCGGATCTTCCTGGGCCATGTCCTGGAGGTCCTGGCGGTTCTGTTCGTAGGCCGAGGAGCGGCGTCGGCGGCGGCGCGGCGCCACCGGCTCCGGCTCCGGCTCGTCCCCGGCCTCGTCGGCGGCGGCCGGCGCCGGTGGCGGGGCCTGTTCCTGGGCTGGACGCGCCACCGGTGCCGGGGCCTGCCGGGCGTAGCGTTTGAGCATCGGCCGCAGCACCAGCAGGAACAGCAGCAGCGCGCCCAGGCCCACCAGCAGCCAGCGGCCCATGGAGAACAGGAAGTCCTGCCAGAACCGGTCCTGCCACCAGGCGCGTTGTTCATCCTCGGATTCCACCCGGGTGAAGGGGCTGTTGACCACTTCCAGGCCGTCGCCGCGTTCCACCGAGAAGCCCATTGCCTGGCGGGCCAGTTGGTTGATCCGTTCCAGCTGGTCGTCGCTCAGCGGCACCGGGGCGGCTTCGCCGTCCTCGTTCACGCCGTCGCGGTAATCCACCACCACCGCCACCGACAGCCGCTCCACCTGGCCGCGCTCGTGTTGGACGTGGGTGATGTTGCGGTCCACCTCATAATTGATCACGTCTTCGTGGTTGAGGCGCTTGGTGTTGTCTTCATCGTCCTCGGTGTTTTCGCCTTCCTGCTGATCGTCGTTCTGCTGCACCGGCGAGGCCGCCGCGCCCGGGGGCGTATTGGTGAGCGCGCCGGGCACGCCCTGGGCGAGATCCTCGCCGCCGCTGTAGACCGCCCGGGTCTGGCTGCTGCGTACCGCCGCCGGGTTGCCGCCCTGGTTGGGGCCGTAGCGTTCGTTGGTTTCCTCGCGGCGGGCGAAATTGACTTCCGCGGTGACCTGGGCGCGTACGTTCTCCGGGCCCAGGATCGGCGCCAGAATGCTTTCAATGCGCTGGCGGTACACGCGCTCCACTTCGCGCACGTACTCCAGCTGGGTGCCGTCCAGGCCGCCGCCGCTGCCGGAGGGGCGGGACAGCAGGCGGCCGGCCTGATCGACCACGGTGACGTCTTCCAGGGCCAGTTCCGGCACGCTGCTGGAGACCATATGCACGATCGCGTCGACCTGGCCGTCGCCCAGCGCGCGGCCCGCTTCCAGGGTGAGTACCACGGACGCCTTGGCGGGCTCGCGGTCGCGGATAAACACCGACGGCTTGGCCATGGCCAGATGCACCCGGGCCCGCGATACCGGGCCCAGGGCTTCAATGGAACTGGCCAGCTCGCCCTGCAGACCGCGCTGAAAATTCACCTGCTCGGCGAACTGGCTGATGCCGAACGCCTGCTCGTCCATGATTTGAAAGCCCACATTGCCGCCTTCCGGCAGGCCCTGCTCGGCGAGCTGCAAACGCAGTTTGTGGACCTGATCGCCGGGCACCATCAGGGCGCGACCGCCCTGGCTGAACTGATAGGGCACCGCGCGGCTTTCCAATTCGCTGATGATGCGACCGCCGTCGGCTTCGCTGAGGTTGCTGTAGAGCACCCGGTATTCCGGCGCGCTGGCCCACATCAGCATGGCCGCCACCAGGGCGATCACCGCGGCCCCGGCCACCAGCAACGGCACCAGCGGGTTGGCGCGCAGCCGCGCCAGCATCTGTTCGATGCCGTTATTGTCCTGGCGGGTCTCGCCGTTGCTCATGCGTGCCCCCCGGGGAGACGGGAATAGTGTTGAAAAGGCATTGCTGCTTTCCGGTGGTATTGCGACGCATGCCATTATGAGCAGCGCCGGGACACACAAAGGAAAGAAAAGCCCGCCTTTTTGCCGTCATTTGACCGCTTGGGTCCCGGCGGGGGCTGGTAATCTTGCGGTTCAAATAGCGGGTAACGCAGAGCGATACGTTATGAGCACACCGACCATCAATCCGGCCATGCAGGCCGCGCTCAACCAGATGCAGGATCTCGCCGGGCAGGCGGCCGGCGCCGTGCCCCGGGCCGGCGGGCAGAACCTGGACACCACCGTGGGCAGCGGCGGCTTCAGCGAGGCGCTGCAATCCAGCCTGGAGCGCATCAACCAGATGCAGACCGACGCCGGCGACAAAGCCAAGGCGTTCCAGGCCGGTGAGCCCGGCGTGTCGCTGCACGACACCATGATCACCAGCCAGAAAGCCAGCATCGCCTTCGAGATGGGCGTGCAGATGCGCAATCGGCTGGTGTCCGCCTATAAAGACGTTATGAATATGCAGGTCTAAAAAGAGCAGTTAACAGTTGATAGTTAATAGTTAACGGCTAAAGAGCGGGCCGTGCCGGAGGCAGGGCCCGAGCTTAGACTTCAAGGCTGAAGAGGCGGCCTTTTACTTCTTCGAGGCGTTGGGCGGCGTTGAGGGCCTCTTCCGGGGGGATCTGGCGGATCAGTTCGCCGTTTTCCCGGTCGATCAGGCGGATGACGGTGCGCCCGGAATCCTCGCTCAGCTGAAACTCCACGCCGTAGCGGCGCAGCACTTCGTTGATCTGCTGGACCGGTTTGACCAGCTCCTCCCGTTCTACCATCCGACCTTCCGAGTCGCTTTCCTGCACCGCGCCGCCGGCGGCGGGCAGCTGTGCCAGCACCTTTTCCACGCGCTGACGCGCGGCCAGATACGAAAACTGAGATGGCCGCGGCGAGTGGGCGATGTCGTCGATCGGATAACTCATGGCAAGGTCCTTGTGGTTTCTTTGACAGGTCTGCCCCTGGGTTATCGACCGACGATCACCAATCTTTAATGCTCGATGGCCTGGCCCCTACTACTCCTTGGCGAAGAAGTAAAAATCGGCGAACGACGTTTCGGTGGGATCACGGCCCGGGCCTGCCGGGTATCGGTTGGGAAGGTGCTTGATTAACCGCCACTCGGGTCGGTTTCGCTCTACCCAATCGGTGAACCTGCGTTTTCTAACGTGGACGTCCGGTGTTGCTTCTTCCTCATTCGCGGAGTATACGATACAGAAACGGTCCGCATGGTCGAATAGATCGCGCATGTAGGCCTCATATATATCATCGTCAACCAGATGGTAAATCACATCGAGTGACAACGTGAGCATCGCGTTTCTTGGTGCCTCGGAGAATGCGGCGAGTTCCTGGAACACCTTGGGTGAATCCGGCTCGAATCGCTCCTGGCACCGCTGCACCGCTGCTGCCGAAATATCGACGCCGAGATACGGTATGTCGACTAAAAGACTCGTCTGATGCCCGTCGCCGCATCCGAACTCGATAATATCCTCGATATTGTTTTCTCGGATGAAATCATTCAGCACTTCCGCTTTAAAATGCGCTAAGCGCCCGTATGAGCCGGCGCCGGAGTTTCCGCCCTGTCGGTAACGCTTTTCCCAGTAAGCCCCAACCGAAAATGAACGCTCTTTGGCGGTAGAGAAAACCGATCCGTAGCGCCGCAGCATACGCGTGATCTGAGCATCGTTACCGCCGGCGCCGTTAGTGCTGAACAGTGTCTCTGCTTGGCTGCCTGGCCAGGCTATCAACTTCATTGCGGAACCGGTCGGTTTGAAAACCCAGCCAGCCATGCGGACCATCCAGTAGATCCAGATATCATCCGCGTCCGGGCAGTCGGATTCGAAAATTTCCCGCCTGGTCACCTCGGAATGGAAACACCCGGGTGGGAACAGTGTGCCGGCACCATTGGTTGCGAAGTTTAGCGAGTCAGCGTCACTCGTGTCGCGATGGTTCCAGCTCCAATCGAGGTAGTTCTTCGGCCGACCCTGCGTGTTCAGGGTGATTCGATGGACACGATGCGTGATGATCTCACGAGAGCCGACCTTGGTAGCGTCGACCAATTCTTCAAGCCAAGTGGGCCAGTAGTAAAGATCGTCGTCGGCGGTAACCAAGTAGCTGTCCGGGAAAGCGTGTAGTGCTGGTATAATTTTTTTGTACGATCGCAAATCTTCGCAGAAGCGGAATTCTACTCCCTTTGTTTCGAACGACAGCAATGACCTGGTCAATGCTGCTCTATCCGAATGCGCGATCCAGACAACAATGTTATCGGGTTTGAGCGTTTGTGAAAGCAAACTATACAAGGTTAGTGCCAGGCTCTGAAAACGTGCCGCATAGGAAGTCAGGGAAATCACCAAGGGGGCGGCCAAAGTGTGACGTTTGGGTCGTAGCGGCTGGTTGGCTTGTAGCAGTTTGAGGCTTGTAGCGTACCAATCCGATGGATTCGGTGGATTGCCTTCACCGTGCGGTGCATTGTGGTTCAAAGGCGGCGTTATGGCGTATCGGGTGCTGTCTGAGCTGTCGATATCCGATAGATAACGCTCGGCTTGTTCGGGATCGATCGACATCAATAGGGCGTGACTTAGATCGAGGATGTTATATACAGTATGCAGCAGAAACGCCAACCGCTGTCGTCGGACCGGCGGCATCGCTTCGCGTCGAGCGGGAGTAGGTACGAACAGTAGCTCGGCGCGCCGCAGTTGTGTCGCTTGGCGGGCTTCGCTCGGGGTATCCGGGAAATGGCTGTGATGCGCGAGCTTATCAATACGGTATAACTGAAATTCGTTGTCTGCGGCCCAGGCGCACAGCTTCTCAAGTGTCGGCTGGCCATGATGCGTGGGCCAGAAGTTGACACGGATGTGGATTGCCAGAGTGTCGCGCAATGCTTCGCGGCCGTGTTGAAGGATAGCCAGGCTGTCATGGCGCTCATCCAGCAGCAGCCAGTCCAGGCTGGGTAGCCCCTTTATACTATCCAGAGCCACGGTGCTTACTGGCAGTTCGGTTAACACCCGACCGCCATCTCCGGCTTCCACCGAAGGCCTGAGCGTCGCACTGAGTTCGGGATTCAGGCAGGCGTAGTGTTTGGCTGGCTCGCCGTCCCCTAAGGTCGTCCGCGAAAATACCTGTAGGCCGTCGCGCTTGTGGGCCGCCTGATCAGCCTGCGTGCCGAGCGGGTCGAATACCAGTAGTTCGAACGCGTCCAGCGATAAGAGTGAGTCCACGGCGGCGGTCTCCAGCAGTTGCCCGCCGTTGTCCAGGACGACGATCTTGCCGTTGAAATCAAAGTGGAAACGATCGGCGCTCTCCCGCTGTTTCGTCGCTTTGACCAGTGTCAGTGCCGGTGCCGCCGCTTGCGGGACCGCAAGCGCCTGATCCTCGAAGTGACCGGCGCCGTCCTGACCGAAAGTCAGCGCGGCGGGTGGCAGGTCACGGCAATAGCGCTGCCAGATGCCCCGCAGGGCCGCGCTCAGGTGGGCGGCGAAGCGGGGCGCGTCGCACACCGGCGACTGGAGAAGCGTATCGCGAAGGTGGCAGCGCACCGTGGCCAGATTGTCCAGGTCGCCGGCCAGATCGCGGGCCCGGGCGCGGTAGGCGTCCCAGCTGTCCACCACCAGTTCCGGCAGGCCGGCGTTGACCAGATGGGAGGCGGCATGCCGGCCGGCGAAGGTGGGGCCGGGCAGAGTGATCACCGGCACCCCCATCAACAGTGCTTCGCAGGTGGTCAGGCCACCGGAGTAGGGCCAGGGATCGAGGGCGATGTCGATGCGGTTGTAAGTGTCCAGGAAGGCGGTGTGGTTGTCCGGGCCTTCCAGTATCACGCGTTGCCGCTCGATGCCGGCGGCTTCGAAATCCGACCATAGGCGTTCGCGGAAAGTGGCGTCGCTGTACTGACCGCTCTTCAGCAGCAGCCGGCTGTCGGGAATCTCCTCGAGCAGGCGCGCCCATTCGACGATCAGTTGCGGATTGATTTTCGCCGGGTTATTCAGACAGCCGAAGGTCACATAGCCGTTTCCGGCGGCCGGCAGCGCGCCCACCGCCGGTGCATGCCCCGGCGGCATATAACAGATGTAGTCGTCGGGCATCCGGATCAGCTTTTCCAGATAGTCCGCGTCGCAACCCGGCGGCGTTTCCACCGAGTCGCTGATCAGGTAGTCGATGGCATCCAGCCCGGTGGTATTGACCAGACCGCCCACCCATTTAACGATCAGGGGCGCCGGCTCCCGGGCGATCAGCCGCAGACGGTTACCGTCGGTGTGGCCGCTCAGGTCGATCAGGATGTCCACCTGATCCTGCCGTATCAAGGCTTCCACGCTGGCATCCGGGTGGCCGGCGACGTTGTACCATTTGTCGGTAATGGCCTGGATCTGTTCGGTAAGCGCATCTTTTAGATCGCTGGTGGAATATACCGTCAGCCGGAAATCATTGGCGGACAGGTTTTCCAGGGCGGAGCTGATCATCTGGCCCACCGGGTGCTTTCGTAGGCCGGCGGAGAGCAGGCCGATGGTCAGTGGACGGCTCTCGTCGCGACCGCCGCCTTCCGGACGGCGTGGCCGTTGCGCCGGTGAAAAGCTTGCTCGCCAGCGCTGAATCAAGGCGGCGATGTCTCGGTGGCTAAGGGAAGGATCGTAGTGGGCATTGAAAATACGGCCAGAAAAGGCTTCGAGATAGTCCGGCTGGCGTTTCAAGGCTTCTTCGAAGTAGTGGGCACTGCGGGCGACGTCGGCCATCTCGCAGTACTTCACGGCAACCAGGTTATGGAAGCTGGGGTTGTTGTTATCCATCTCCAACAGGCGCTGACAGTCGGCGAGTACGTTTTCCATGCGCCGCGCCGCCGAGAAAATACTGATTCTCTGGGTCAGGATGGCCGGGCTATCCGGATCCAGGGAGCGTGCGGTGTCGATACTTTCCATCGCCCGTTCGCGTAGGCCTTGGGCACTGTATACGCGTGCCAGCAGTGCGTGTGCCGCCGCGTGCCGGGGATTCAACGCCAGGCATTGCTGAAGCTCCCGTGAAGCCTGATCCCAGTCTTTCAGGGCGAAGCGGGCGGAACCGAGCCAGTAAAACCCCTGGTCATCGTTCGGCTCCAGGCGGGTGGCCTCCGCCAGCGCCTCCAGGGCGTCCGCCGGGCGCTTCAGTTCTACCCGCGCCGCCCCGAGAGAGCGCCATGAATAGGCATAGTTCGGATGGCGTCGAGTCATCAAGACGGCGTGTTTCTCCGCTTTTTCGAACTCCCGGCCTTTCCAGGCCTGACGATACGCATGCTTGATACGTGAAAAGGTGGCGGACGGTGTTGTTTTGACGGACATGATGACCCCAGGCCTGCTTTATGGCGGTAGTACGAGGTTAGCAGTGGGCCGGCGGGCTAAAGATGTAATTAGACGGGTGTTTAAGCGGCTATTTTGCGACTTTGCCGGTGGCGGAACGAAAGAAGGCCCCTTGTGGGGGCCTTCTTGTGTGTCCCAGGACAAGGGCGCCAGGCGCCCCGGTCGAGTGGCGGTTAGCCGAGCAGGGACAGGACGCTCTGGGGCACCTGGTTGGCCTGTGCCAGGACGGAAGTGCCGGCCTGCTGCAGGATCTGCGCGCGGGTCATGTTGGACACTTCCACCGCGTAGTCGGCATCTTCGATGCGCGAACGGGCCGCGGACAGGTTGGTTTCGGTGGTGCTCAGGTTGGTGATCGCGGAATCGAAGCGGTTCTGCATGGCACCCAGTTCGGAGCGCAGGCTGTCCACTTGGCTCAGCGCGCCGTCCAGAGACTTGAGCGGATCCACGTTTACTTCTTCACCGGCGGACGCGGTGCCGTCGGTGGCGATGGTCACCTTGTTGTAGGTTCCGTCACCGCTGGACTGCAGGAATTCGCCGGTGCCGTTGCCATCCGCGTCGTTGATCTCAGTCAGATCGGCGCTGCCCAGGTTGGTGGCGGTGTCGAGAGTGACGTCCGCCAGAACGCTGTCCACCGCGCCGCTTTCAGTGTCCACGTCGGCCGCGTCAACGGCGCTACCGGAGCTGTCGAAGGTCAGGGCGGTGGCATCGGAGGTGTCGACGTCGTAGTAGTTGCCGTCTTCAGCCAGAGCGACGTAACCGGAACCGTCCGCCTTCTGGTAGATGCTGCCTTCTGCTGAAACATCTGCAAGGGCGGTACCGCCGTTCTGGTCGGCCAGATCGGCCAGGTCAGCAGTGCTGAACTTGGCGGTGGCGGTACCGCCTTCGGAAACACTGGCACCGAAGTCAGCGGACTGTACCACCGGCTTGGTCACGTCGAAGCTATCCAAATTCAGCGTTTCTGCGTTGATTTCCTTCAGGTTCATGGTGATTTTCTCACCATCGTTAGCGCCCACCTGGATGGAGAATTCCTGATTCTCGGCCAGTACTTTTACGCCGTTGAAGTTGGTTTCCTGGGAAATACGATCGATCTCGCCGAGGCGCTGGCCGATCTCGTCCTGAATGGAGGCCAGATCGTCGGGAGAGTTGGTGTCGTTCTGTGCCTGAACCGTCAGTTCACGGATGCGCTGCAGGTTGTCGTTCACCTGGTTCAGGGCGCCTTCAGCGGTCTGCGCTACGGAGATACCGTCGTTGGCGTTACGCTGGGCCTGTGACAGGCCGGTAACCTGGGCGGTCATGCGGTTGGCGATGGCCTGGCCGGCGGCGTCGTCAGCGGCGCTGTTGATACGGAGGCCGGAGGACAGACGCTCCATGGAGGTCTGCAGAGCACTCTGGGATTTGCCCAGGTTCTGTTGGCCGATCATGGCCGTGATGTTGGTGTTGATAACTGACATAGCAAATGTCCTTTTGTGATTCACCGTTTGGTTTGAGAGCAACGGCGCTGGCCGTTACACCGTCTTTCGGCGGATTCGCGTTTCGCTTTAGGGTTGGCGGCAAAAAGTTTTGCGGTTAAAGCCGGGCCGGGGTGTGCCGATAAGCAAGGCTGTTAGCGAGGCGAAGGCGAGGGATATCGGTATGACGTCGCAGGACGATGCATTCAGTCGGGTGGAGCATCCCCCGGAGATAGAGGATTTGCTGGAACATCTGACCCAGCCGGGGGCGGCGTCGCTGGCGTTGGATAAGACCGGTGGCGAGCCGATGCCGGTGGTGGTGTTCGAGGTAAACCCGGGTGAGAGCCTGCTGCTGGATATCAGCGCGATCCGGCATATCGCCGCCGATTTGCGCCGTGGCGCCGGCTTCCGGCTGATGGGGCTGGCCCGCGGCGGGGTGTTGCGCACGCCTTTATTAAGCGCGGACATGTGTTTCGAGCGTGACGACAGGATGCTGTGCCGTTGCGATTACCCGCCGGAGATGGAGATTCTGCAGCGCCGCGATACCTTCCGTGCCGAGCTGCGGCTGGGCATGGAGGTGGGCGTGGTGCTGCGTGACCGGGAAAGCGGCCTGTCCGCCCAGGGCGATCTGCGCGATCTGTCCTTGCAGGGTTGTCTGGTGGAGCTGTCCGCCAGCGCCATGACCGCGCTGATGTCCAACGCGGCGGTGTTCGAGCTGGAGCTGTTTTTCCCCAACGGCACCCGGTTCGTGGTGCGTGGCAGCCCGCGCCACCAGAAGGCGGACGCGCAGCGGGGCCTGGTCAAAGTGGGGTTTGTGTTCGCCGAGCGCAGCGCCGAGGACGACCGGCGCTTGTGGTTCATGGTCCGCGAGATCGAGCGTGAGGCGGCGCGCATGGCGGGCAACACGCGCACGCCGCTGGCGCCGTCGCAGTTGTTTCAGGGTAACAAAAACGAAGAGCACGGCAGCGTGAGCCGCCGCCAGACGCACGATTACGCCACCGCCATGACCCGTCGGCTGGCGCCCACCGCCGCCTATCTGGACAACCAGATTCTGGCGTTGCGCCAGGGCGGCATGGTCGACGCGGTGCAGTTGTCGCGGCATGCGGACCGCCTGCTGGCACTGCAGGACGAGGACCGTGAGGCGCTGTTGTTCGCGGTGCAGTGCCTGGATAAGGAAACGCTGCTGGTGCGGCATTCCTTGGGCGTGTCGGTCCATCTGCTGGACTTCGCCAGAAGTGAAAAAATGCCCCATGAGCTGTGCAAGGCGCTGGCCGCCGCCGGCCTGGTGCACGACCTGGGCAAGGCGCTGTTGCCCCGGGATCTTCTTGAGATGCAGTTTCTCAACGCCAGCCAGTACCGCTGGCTGCAGGGGCATGTGGCGCTGATTACCCAGCGCTTGGAAAGCTGCCGCTGGCTGGCCTCCTCGGTGGTGGAGGCGGTGGTGCGCGACGTCAATGAGCGGCTCGACGGCCACGGCTACCCGCATGGGCGCGGTGCCGACGAGTTGCCGGAACTGGCGCGGCTCGCCTCGGTGGTGGACGTGTCCGACGTGATGGCGCGGGTGCGTCCGGGCCGGCGCCCCTGGTCCGCGGAAGCGATTCACGATCACCTGCACGGTTCTCCCCATCAGTTCGACCGCCGCTGGGTGGAGCGCTATCGGGCGCATTTCGGGCGCTGGCCGGTGGGCACTCTGGTGCGTTACCAGGGCGGGCTGCTGGCCTGGGTGCGGCGACTGGACGACCAGGGCCTTCCCGTGGAGGTGCAGATCTCCCGGGGCAGTGCGTTTCCCGGCGCCGACCCCGAGCAGTTGCTGGAAGGCGGCGCGCTGGAGCGGCTCGGCGAGCCGGTGGCGTCGTTGCCCGCGCCCGGCTAGTGGCGGCGCGCTAAAGTCGTGACGGTTACCGCCGATAGCATGAAATAGCGGTAAATGGTCGCCCTTATCCACCGCTGCGGCGGCGCCCGGGCGGCGCACAATACGTAGGTACTTTGCAAGGAAAGACCATGGCTTCTATTTCTTCTTTGGGTATCGGTTCCGGGCTCGACCTCAACGGCCTGCTCGACCAGATGGAGTCGGCGGAGCGTCAGCAGCTGACGCCGATCACCCAGCAACAGAAAAGCTACCAGGCGAAGATCTCCGCCTACGGCACGCTGGAGAGCAAGCTTGATGACTTCCGCGAGGCGGCGGCCAAGCTCAGCGACAGCCGGCAGTTCGACGCGGTCAAGAGCAACGTGTCCGGCGACGCCCTGACCGCCGTGGTCGGCGAGGACGCGCTGCCCGGCACCCACGACATCGTGGTCAACAACAAGGCCCGTGCCTACAGCATCGCCACCCAGGGCGTTGCCGACAAAACCGAGAAGCTGGGCGCCGGCGCGATCAGTTTCACGCTCGGTAACGGCGACAACTTCAGTATTGATGTGGGCGAGGACCAGAGCTCCCTGGAAGGCATCCGCGACGCCATCAACGAAGCCGGCAAGGGCGTTCAGGCCTCACTGGTCAATGACGGCAGCGGTCAGCCGCACCGGCTGGTGCTGTCCGCCACCGAGACCGGCACCGACGCGGCGATCGCCAGCGTCGATTTCGGCACCGGTGGGCTCGGCGCCACCCTCGCCGTGGATGCCGGCACCGAAGTCACCGCCATCAATGCCTCCTTGAGCGTCAACGGCATTGATATCGAGAGCCAGAGCAATCGTGTGGAGGGCGCGGTCCAGGGGGTCACGCTCAACCTTGAGGAAGAGGGCGCCGCCACCATCTCGGTGACCCGCGACACCGCCGGCATCAAGAAAGCGGTGACCAGCTTCGTGGAGAGCTACAACAGCCTCCAGAAGAGCATGGACAGCCTCACCAGCTACGACCAGGAAACCGGTACCAGCGGCGAGCTGCTCGGCGACACCACCCTGCGCGGCATTGAATCCCGCATCCGTGGCGTTATGGGCGGCGTGGTGTCCGGCGGTGAATTCAGCGCTCTCTCCGATATCGGCGTGGACCTCACCATCGACGGCACCCTGGAAGTGGACGACGAAAAACTGGACGCCGCGGTGGCGGATAACCTCGGCGCGTTGACGGATTTCTTCTCCGGCACCGGGGAATCGGAGGGCCTGGCCGGGCAGCTTGATGCCACCCTCGGCAAGATGCTCGGTGACAGCGGCACCATCGAAAACGCCACCAGCGGTCTGGAAGACCGCATCGAGGGCCTCGGCGAACGCTACCTGCGCACCGAGGAGCGCATCGAAAGCACCATCGCCCGCTACCGCGAGCAGTTCAGCAAGCTGGACTCGATGATTGCGGAAATGAACTCCACCAGCAGCTACCTGACTCAGCAGTTCGATTCGCTGAACGCCCAGTTGAGCCAGTAAGCCAGGAAAGGTAACCAGCAGAGGGTACGACTCATGACAATGACGCGTGGCGCCGCCGGGTACGCCCGGGGCGCGGGGGCCTACGCCCGGGTAGGGGTGGAAAGCGGAGTAATGTCGGCCAGCCCCCATCAATTGATCAGTATGTTGTTCGACGGCGCCGGCACCGCCATCCGTGCGGCCGCGCTGCACATGCGCGAAGGGCAGGTGGCGGAGAAGGGCAAGGCCATTTCGAAAGCGCTGGATATCGTCAACAACGGGTTGCTGGCGGCCCTGGACCGGGAAAAGGGCGGCGAGCTCGCCGACCGCATGGCATCGCTGTACGACTACATCGCCCGTTTGCTGCTTAACGCCAATCTGCGTAACGATCCGGCCAGCCTGGACGAGGCCGGCCGCTTGCTGGCGGACCTGGGTGAAGCCTGGAACCAGATCAAACCCGCCGCGCATCAGGGGGCTGAATGACCGAAATCGAATCCCCGCGCCGGGCATTGTCGGCGGAACAGGTACTGCTCGCCTATGAGGCCCTGCTGGCGCGCTCCGGGCGTATGCTGGACTGCGTGCGCCGCCAGGACTGGGACGCCCTGATGGACGAAGAGGCGCACTATCTGGTGGACGTGGAACAGCTCTCCAGCCGCGAGCAGGACACCGCGCTCGACCCCTCGCAGCGGGCCCGCAAAGCGGAGCTGCTGGAGCGGATACTCGAGCGTGACCTGGAAATACGCCGCTGCCTGGTGGCGCGCCGGGACGAACTGGCCGGGCTGATCGGCACGTCCAGGCGTAAGCGGGATCTGCGCCGTTCCTATGGGCCCCAGGAAGCCACCTCCATGGACTCCGCGTTCCACCTGGACGAAGACACGCCGTGAGCGGCATCACGCCGATTCTGGATACCCTGCTGCATCAAGTGCTGGGCAAACGGGTCGACGTGCCCGTGGCCCGGCAGACCCCCGAACCGGTGCGCCCGCTCAGCCCCGCTGAAGCACCGCCGGCGGTGCGCAGCGACTCGCGCCTCGACCCGCGCACCGCGCCCTTGCCGGACCTGCCGGCCACGCACCAGCGTGCCCGCGCCCCGCAAACCCTGGCGCCGCCGCCGGACCCGGCAACCGGGTCCACGCAAACCCATTTCAGCGCCGCCGCCCGTACCATCGCCGATATCCTCGCCCGCTACCCGGCGCCGCCGTCGGCGGTACGGCCGGCGGTGCCCCTGATGACCGCCGCCGACGCCGAGGCCCCGACCCTGGCCAACCGACTGCAGGCCAGCGTCGGCCAGAGCGGGCTGTTCTATGAATCCCATCTGCAAAGCTGGTACCGGGGCGAAATGAGTGGCGCGCGGCTGGCGCAGGAACCGCAGATGCGTTTGTCCCGGCCGCCTGAACCCCCGGCTGCCGCCGCCCGTGCCGAGGGCGGCAAGGCCCCGGCCCCGGCCGCCGCGGAGGCGCCGTCCCCGGCCCGCGCAACCGCGACGCCGGTCGCCGAGCGGCCGGCCACGGCGCCGGTGACCGCCGAAGGCCGCCCGGTCACCGACGGTGAAGAGGCCCCCAGGCCCGCGCCGCGCCCCCTGTCCGACGACGCCAACCAGGCCCTGCAGGGGATTCTCCGCCATCAGCTGGAGACCCTGGCGACGCCGGTGCTGCGTTGGGAAGGGGACGTCTGGTCCGGCATTTTCATGGCTCTGGTGATCCAGGTGCCCGCCGAAGCGCCCCGTCAGGGCCGTTCCGGCGGCGACCAGGGCGAGGACGGTGAGGACCCGGGGGAAGAGGGCACCTGGCGCTCCGAACTGACCGTGGAGCTGGCGGCGCTGGGCGCGGTGCGGGTGCGCCTGGACCTGCGCGGCGACGATCTGAGCATTGATCTGAATGCCGGCTCCGAACAGGTGGCCGAGCAACTGCGCGCCGACAGCCCGCGTCTGAAGTCCAGCCTCGAGGGCTGTGGTTTCGAACAGATCCGACTGCGAGTGGCCAGCGATGAAGGACTCTGAATCCAACAGCCGCCGCCAGGCCGTGGCGCTGGCCTATCAGGACGGCGAGGCCCCCCGGGTATTGGCGCGCGGCTATGGTGACCTGGCCGAACGGATTATCGCCGAGGCCCGCCGCCAGGACGTGTTCGTGCATGACGCGCCGGAGCTGGTGGGGTTGCTGATGCAGCTGGATCTGGACCAGCGGATACCGGTTCGGCTGTATCAGGTGATCGCTGAGTTGCTGGTCTGGTTGCAAGCGATGAACGCCGAGGACGAGAGCGTAAGAAGCTAGGACTAAAGTATTAGCATTATACGCAAGTATTTGTAGTGTATGGATTTTGTGACCCGGTTCCTTGTCTCTTCGTCCTTTGCAATTTTTTGTCCTTTGCAGCGCGCCATGGCCCCTTCCAATTTGCCCAAATGAAACACGGTTCTAAATTTTGTTCACCGGGGTGTTAATTATAACTCCTTGATTTTAATCAAAATAATTTTCGACTTAGACGCCGCATTCCAATTCAGAGGGCTTGTGACGGCCCTTTTTCCCGCTATTGAAACGCTCGTTTCAGACTGCCTGCAGATTTGTGAATAGCATCACAAAATTTTCCCTTGATGTGAGTTTGTTCACATAAAAGTGTGAGCATATCGTGATTCTTGTGATACGTTGCCACTACAAAACGCACATACTTAATGACTTATAAATGCAATGTATCTAAGTATAAAGTATGAGCTTTGGGGATCTTAGTGATCCGGCGAGGGTTAGCGCCGGGGGAGACCTCGGTCATGGGGTACCGCAGGAGTGAAGAACAATGAAGATCGATAGCGTCTTAGATGAAATCCAGGATATCAATCTGACCTACCTGCTGCTGGCGCAGCGTCTTCTCAAGGAAGATTACGCCACCGCCATGTTCCGGCTGAAGATCGACCAGGCGATGGCGGAAGTGTTGATTTCGCTGTCCGCCAAGCAGCTCAGCCAGATGGCGCGCACCAACCAGTTGCTGTTCCGTCTGCATTTCGACGACGCGGACCAGGTCACCAAGCTGACCAATAACAAGCGGGAGCAGGGGCTGGGGCAAACCCACGCGGCGTTGTTGATGGCGTCCTGCGCGAACTGATCGGGGGAGGGATCCAATGTCCGAGAAGAGTCTGGTCGGCGAAATGCACCAAGTGCAGTTGGCGATCGAATTGATTGAGCTGGGGGCCCGGCTGCAGGTGCTGGAATCGGAAACCGAACTCAGCCGTGGCCGGCTGATCCGGCTTTACAAGGAAGTGCGCGGCATGTCGCCGCCGAAGGGGATGCTGCCGTTTTCCACCGACTGGTTCATCACCTGGCTGCCGAACATTCACTCCTCCCTGTTTTACAGTTTCTACCGGCAGCTGACCGGCGAGCACGGTTGCAGCCGCATGGAAGGCTTCGTGAAGTCCTACCGCCTTTATCTGGAGCAGATTGCTCTGGACGGCGCCGAACCGGTGCTCGGCCTGACACGGGCCTGGACCCTGGTGCGTTTCTTTGAAAGTGAAATGTTCGAGCTGTCGGAATGCACCAGCTGCCACGGCCATTTCGTCAACCACGCGCATACGCCGAGCCAGCGCTTTGTGTGCGGTATCTGCCAGCCGCCGTCCCGGGCCGGCAAGACCCGCAAACGTCAGAGCGCGGTGAGTGAAGAGGGCCGGCGGAGCGGCGGTCGCCGACAGGCGGTGGGCGCTTAATTTCGTAATTTTTCCCTCAAGCCCGACCTGCTCCTGCCGATACAGATGGTAATGCTATCCACGCTGTTCTGAAGGATACCGGTTGTGCTGATACCTCTTGGCTTCATTATCGTCACCCTTTCCGTGTTCGGCGGCTTCACCATGGCCGGCGGACACCTGGGCCCGCTCTACCAGCCCACCGAAATCCTGATGATCGTCGGGGCCGCGGTGGGGTCGTTCGTGGCCGCCAATAACGGCAAGGCGATCAAAGCCACCCTGCGTACCGCCAGCAGCCTCAAGCGCACCAAGAAGTACGACAAAGAGATCTACATGCAGCTGATGTCGCTGCAGTACAACCTGCTCTCCAAGATGCGCCGCGAGGGCGTGCTGGGTGTGGAAAAGGACATTGAAAACCCCACCGAAAGCGCGCTGTTCAGTGAATACCCGAGAATCGCCAACGATCCGATGATCATGGGCTTCATCACCGACTACCTGCGGCTGATGATCAGCGGCAGCGTCGATCCCATGGAACTCGATGAGCTGATGAGCCATGAAATCGAGGCGTTCGAACACGAAGCGCATATTCCCGCCGACGCCCTCGCCAAGGTCGGCGACGGCCTGCCCGCGTTCGGTATCGTGGCGGCGGTACTCGGGGTGGTGAAGGCCCTGGCGTCCGCCGACGCCGGCGCCGAGGAGATGGGTTTGATGATCGCCCACGCCCTGGTGGGCACCTTCCTCGGCATCCTGCTCGCCTACGGCTTTGTTAATCCGGTGGCCAGCCGCATCGACCGGCAAGTGGCGGAAGCGGTGAAGATGCTGCAGTGCATCCGCGTCACCCTGCTCGCCAACCTCAACGGTTACGCGCCGCAGCTGGCGGTGGAGTTCGGGCGTAAAGCGCTGCACACCGCCGAGCGGCCCAGCTTCACCGAACTGGAGGAGCACGTGCGTGCCGCCCGGCCCGCGGGTGCCAAGCAAGCATGAGCGAGCAGCACCGGCCCATCGTCATCCGGCGTCGCCGCCGGGCCCGGCCGGTCCACCACGGCGGCGCCTGGAAAATCGCGCTGGCGGATTTCATGACCGCCCTGATGGCGTTGTTTCTGGTGCTCTGGATTATCTCCACCGCTACGCCGGCGGAGCTGCAGGGCCTGGCCGAATATTTCCGCACGCCGCTGAAAGTGGCGTTGGCGGACGGCGACCGTAACTCATCGAGCACCAGCGCGATTCCCGGCGGCGGCGCTGATCCGGCCCACTCCGACGGCGAGCAGGCGCGTATTGATCTGCGCCGCCAGACGCTGCCGGCGGAGGAGCGCCAGCGCTTCATCAATCTGCGCCGTCGTATTGAACAGGCGATCCAGGCCGACCCGCAGCTGCGTGAACTGCGCGACCAGATGCGCTTCCAGATGACCCCGGAAGGCCTGCGCATCCAGCTGGTGGATACCGACCAGCGGCCCATGTTCCGGCTCGGCAGCGATCGTGTCGCGCCGTACATGCGGCACTTGCTGCGCACCATGGCGCCGTTGCTCAACGATATGCCCAACCCGCTCAGCATCAGCGGGCATACCGACAGTCTTCGCTATTCCAGCGGCGACAGCGGGTACAGCAATTGGGAACTGTCCAGCGACCGCGCCAACGCCTCGCGCCGCGAGCTGGTGGCCGGCGGCCTGGACAGCGAAAAGCTACTGCGGGTCACGGGCATGGGCGACCGTGTGCCGGTGCCCGACAGCAACCCCGGTGACCCGGTTAACCGCCGCATCACCCTGGTGGTGCTGACCCGTCAGGCGGTGGAACGGCTGCGCGCCGCCAGCCGCCCCGGCGATCTGAGCGACGCCCCTCAACCCGTGCGGGAGTGAACATGGATATCACCGAATTCTACGACACGTTTTTCGAAGAGGCGGACGAGCTCCTGGCGGAGATGGAATCCCATCTTCTGGAGCTGGATGTGGACAACCCGGACGTGGAGCGGCTCAACGCCATCTTCCGGGCCGCGCATTCGATCAAGGGCGGGGCCGGTACCTTCGGTTTCGAGGCCCTGCAGCGCACCACGCATCTGCTGGAAAACCTGCTCGACTACACACGACGCGGCGAGCTGGCGCTGCGAAGGGATATCGTCGACACCTTTCTGGAAGCCAAAGACATGCTAAACGATCAACTGGACGCGTATCGTCAGGGTGGTGAACCGGACCCGGAAGCCCTGGAACGTATCTGCGAGACCCTGCGCCGTCTCGCTCTGGAAGAGCTGGGCGAAGACGCCGGCGCCGAGGTGGCCGGCGCCGCGCCGGCCGCGTCCGCCAGCCCCGAGCCGGCCGCCGATCCGGCGCCCGCGGAGGCCGCGCCTTCCGCCGGCGAAGGCACGCCGGACGGCGGTGCCCGCTTCCAGGTGACCCTGATCGGTGTCGCCGACAAGGACCGGGATCTGTTGATCGAGGAACTGGCGCAGCTGGGTGATATCGAGGACCAGCAGGTTGACGGCGAACGCCACCGGGTGGTGCTCACGTCGTCACTCAGCGGCGACGATATCGAAGCGGTGATGTGCTTTATCGCCGAGCCGGAGCAGTTGGAAGTGCGCGCTCTGGATGCCGCCGCGCCGGCCGCCGCCACCGAAAGCAAACCGGAAGTGAAAGCGGAAACCGAAGCGGCCCCGGCCCCGGCGAAAGCCGAATCCGCCGCCAAGAGCGGTGACGGCGCCAAGAAAGGCGGTGAATCCACTTCCATCCGGGTGCCGGTGTCCAAGGTCGATCAGATCATCAACCTGGTCGGCGAGCTGATTATCACCCAGTCGATGCTCAACCAGGTGGCCGAGGACTCCGAAACCATCAACGACGGCGCCCTGGTCACCGGGCTCAACCTGCTGCAGCGCACCGCCCGGGATCTCCAGGAGGCGGTGATGTCCGTGCGCATGGTGCCGATGGACTATGTGTTCAGCCGCTTCCCGCGCCTGGTCCGCGACCTGGCCGGCAAGCTCGACAAGGACGTGGAGCTGGTCACCGAGGGCAAATCCACCGAACTGGACAAGGGCCTCACCGAGCGGATCATCGACCCGCTCACCCACCTGGTGCGCAACAGCCTCGACCACGGTATCGAAACGCCGGACCGCCGCGAGGCGGCGGGCAAGCCGCGCACCGGCCGTCTGACCCTGTCCGCTCAGCACCAGGGCGGCAATATCCTGATCGAAGTGATCGACGACGGCGGCGGTCTCAACCGCGACAAGATTCTTGAAAAGGCGCGCTCCAGCGGCCTCTCCGTGTCCGATTCAATGAGCGACGACGAAGTCTGGCAGCTTATTTTCGCGCCGGGCTTTTCCACCGCCGATGCGGTCAGCGACGTGTCCGGACGCGGCGTCGGCATGGATGTGGTCAAGCGCAACATCCAGGCCATGGGCGGGCATGTGGAAATTCTCTCCACGCCCGGCCAGGGCACCACCACCCGCATCGTGCTGCCGCTCACCCTGGCGATCCTCGACGGCATGTCCATCAAGGTGGGCGAGGAGATGTTCATCCTGCCGGTGAGCGCGGTGATCGAATCCCTGCAGCCGCGCGCCGACGATCTCTATTCCATGGCCGGCGGCGACGTGCTGCTGAAGGTGCGCGAGGACTACCTGCCGGTGGTGGCGGTCCATCACGCCCTGGACGTGGCCGACGCCATCACCGATCCGACCCGCGCCATCGCGGTGATCGTGCAGGGCGAGGGCCGCCGCTACGCCCTGCTGGTGGATCAGTTGGTGGGCCAGCAGCAGGTGGTGGTCAAGAACCTGGAAACCAACTACCGCAAAGTGCCGGGCGTGTCCGCCGCCACCATTCTGGGCGACGGCAGCGTGGCACTGATCCTGGACGTGGCGGACATGCACCGCCTCGGCCAGAGCAAAAAAGAAAACCCTGTCTTTGGCGCCCCGACCCGGGCCCGCCCTGTTGAGGAGGTAGAACCGTCATGAGTCAAGCCACTGCTTTGCAAACCGCCGCCGCCGTGGAAGCGGGCAGCCAGGAATTCCTGGTGTTCTCCCTGGGCGACGAGGAATACGCCATCGATATCCTCAAGGTCCAGGAAATCCGTGGCTACGAAAACGTCACGCGCATCGCCAACGCCCCCGACTTCATCAAGGGCGTGGCCAACCTGCGCGGCGTGATCGTGCCGATCGTCGACCTGCGCATCAAATTCCGTCTCGAGCGTGCCGACTACGACGACCAGACCGTGGTGATCGTGGTCAACATCGCCGACCGGGTGGTGGGCATCGTGGTCGACCGGGTTTCCGACGTGATGACGCTCACCGCCGAGCAGCGCAAGCCGGCGCCGGAATTCGGGCTCAGCCTGCCGCTGGATTACATCAGCGGGCTGGGCAACCTGGATGAACGCATGCTGGTACTGGTGGACATCGAAAAAATGCTCACCAGCGAAGAAATGGCGCTGGTGGAAGAAGCCGGCGAATAACAAGCACAGGGTCGAAGGCCAACGCCGGGTCCGGGCAATCGGGGAGAGTGGGAATGCGTAACAATCAGCCGGTGACAAACCGTGAGTATGCGCTCAAGGGCGATGACTTTCTGATTTCGAGGACCAACCGCAGGGGGCGTATCACCTACGCCAACCCGGCGTTCATCGAAGTCAGCGGCTTCACCCGCGAAGAGCTGATCGGCGCCCCGCACAACATCGTGCGCCACCCGGACATGCCGGAGCAGGCGTTCGAGAACCTGTGGAGTACCCTCAAAGACGGCGGTACCTGGATCGGCCTGGTCAAGAACCGGCGTAAGGACGGCGGCTATTACTGGGTACGCGCCCACGTCACCCCGATTATTGAAGACGGTGAAATCGCCGGCTTCGTATCCGTGCGCCTCAAGGCGGACAAAGGCTCCATCGACGCCGCGGAACAGGCCTACACCGCACTGCGGGAAGGGCGCGGCGGCCACCTTTACCTGCACCGTGGCGAGATTCGTCGTCGTGGGGTAGTGGCGGCGCTGCGACGCTGGAACCCGCGTTCGGTGAGCAGCCGTATGACGCTGCTCTACCTGGCCAGCGCCGCGCCGCTGCTGGGCGCCGGTGTGATCGGCTTCCTCGGCCGTGGTGAGGCGGCGCCGTTGTCCACCGCCTTGATGGCCTTGGCGGCGGTGGGCCTGCCGCTGCTGGCGCTGCTGTTCTGGGCCACCGCCCGTTCGGTGCTGGGCCCGGTGCGCGAGGCCGGCATGTTCACGCTGCAGATCGCCGCCGGCAATCTGGCGGCCAAACCGCCGCGCCGCCTAAGTGGTGAAATGGGGCTGCTGGTGATGGGGCTGAAACTGATGCGCCGCAGCCTGGGCAGCATCGTCGGCGACGTGAACCGCGGCATCGAAGTGGTCACCCCGGCGGCCCGCGACATCGCCCAGGGCAATGAGGATCTGTCGTCGCGCTCGGAGCAGCAGGCCGCCTCGCTGCAACAGACCGCCTCCAGCATGGAACAGATCACCGCCACCGTGGGCCAGAACGCGGAGAACGCCCGCCAGGCCAGCCGGCTCAGCGGCGAGGCGTCGCGGGCGGTGTCCGAGAGCGGCGAAGTGATGGGGCAGGTGGTGGACACCATGGGCCGCATCACCGCCAGTTCGGAAAAGATGGCGGTGATCATCGGCACCATCGACAGCATCGCCTTCCAGACCAACATTCTGGCCCTCAACGCCTCCGTGGAAGCGGCCCGCGCCGGCGAGCACGGCCGCGGCTTCGCGGTGGTGGCCCAGGAAGTGCGTAACCTGGCCGGCCGCTCCGCGGACGCCGCCAAGGAGATCCGCGACCTGATCGCCGGTTCCGGCCGTGAAATCGAAAACGGCGCGGAACTGGTGCGGCGCGCGGAAGCGGCGATCGAATCCGTGGTCACCTCGGTGACCCGGGTCAACGACATCATGGGCGACATCAGCGCCGCGTCCGAAGAGCAGAGCACCGGGATCAACCAGATTAACCAGGCGGTGGCGCAGATGGACGGCGTCACCCGTCAGAACGCGGAACGGGTGCAGGCCTCCGCCCGTGCCGCCGCCTCCCTGGAAGCCCAGGTCGACAGCCTGACCCATTCGATCGCGGTGTTCCGTCTGCGGGGCGGCGCTGAGCAGGCGCCGGCGAAAGCCGCCGACGTTCGTCGCCTGCCCGCGTCGCCGCCCCGGCCGCGCTCCGCGTCCACCACCCAGACCCTAGCCGGATGACCCCTTTGAGCAGTCGAGTGCCTATCAGCCCCACCGCCGCCACCGGCGACGCCGGGCGTTTTTCGCCGGACCGCGACCTGATGCTCAGTGACGCGGATTTCGCACGTATCCGTGAGTTGATCTACCGCCGCGCCGGCATCGTCCTGGCGGAACACAAAAAGGATATGGTCTACAGCCGTATCGGCCGGCGCGTACGCAAGCACGGCCTGGTCCGCTTCCAGGACTATCTGGCGAAACTGGAGCAGGACAGCGGCGGCCCGGAGTGGGAAGCGTTCACCAACGCCCTGACCACCAATCTCACCGCCTTCTTCCGCGAGAGCCATCACTTCCCGCTGCTCGCCGACCTGGTGCGCGACCGGCGCGGGCCGGTGCGCGTGTGGAGCGCCGGCGCCTCCACCGGCGAGGAGCCGTACTCCATCGCCATGGCGCTCACCGAAGTGCTGGGTGACAAGGCCGATTTCCAGGTCCTCGCCACCGATATCGACACCGAGGCCCTGGACCGGGCGCGGCGCGGCATCTATCCCATGGACCAGGTCGGCAAGCTCGACGAGCGGCGGCGCAAGCGCTTCTTCCAGAAGGGCAGCGGCGCGCGCTCCGGGTTTGCGCGGGTGCGCCCGGAAGTGGCCGCGCGGGTGCGTTTCCAGACGCTCAACCTGGTGGCCCCGAAATGGCCTGTGGAGGATCGCTTCGACGCCATCTTCTGCCGCAACGTGATGATCTATTTCGACAAGGGCACCCAGGCCCGCATCCTCGACCGCTTCGCGCCTCTGTTGAAGCACGACGGGTTATTGTTCGCCGGTCATTCAGAAAGTTTCTCCTACATCAGCGAACGTTTTCGGCTGCGCGGCCAGACCGTCTACACCCTCGCCGACCGGTAACACCGAACCTCTCTACGAAGCTCGGATTGTGGGAGCTTGCCTTGTAGGAGCGGGCCTGGCCCGCGAAAGGGAGCGAAGCTCCCGGCAGGATCCCAGGGACTTTTCTAACGGCGGCGCAAACGGCGTCTCTGGAATCCTGCCGGGTGGCTGGCGCCACCCTTTCGCGGGCGAGGCCCGCTCGCACAACTTCGCTCCCTTTCGCGGGCAGGGCCCGCTCCCACAAGTCGTCATTCTGGGAGGTTAAAAATCCTAAAGAAGCGCCGCTACCCGCCGATAGCGTGAATAACAAAGGCGAATCGCGCCGGTGACGGCGTCGTCTTGGAAACGGGGGAGACCGATCTTGGCCGGGAAAAAAATAAAGGTGCTGTGCGTCGACGACTCGGCCCTGATCCGCGATCTGATGAGCGAAATCATCAACAGCCACGACGATATGGAAGTGGTGGCGGTGGCGCCGGACCCCCTGGTCGCCCGTGATCTGATTAAACGCCACGACCCGGATGTGCTCACCCTGGACGTGGAAATGCCGCGCATGGACGGCCTGGACTTTCTCGAGCGGCTGATGCGTCTGCGGCCGATGCCGGTGCTGATGGTGTCGTCGCTCACCCAGGCCGGGTCCGAGGTAACCCTGCGGGCACTGGAACTGGGCGCGGTGGATTTTTTGCAGAAGCCGGCGCTGGGTATCCGCAGCGGCATGATCGAGTACAGCGAGCTGATCGCGGAAAAAATCCGCGCCGCCGCCCGCTCGCGGCCCCGGCGTATCCAGGCCGGCGAACGGAGCGCACCCAAGCCGCTTAAGTCGGTGATGGTGTCGAGCGAAAAACTGGTGATTCTGGGCGCTTCCACCGGCGGCCCGGAGGCGATACGGCAAGTGCTGGAGCCGTTGCCCGCCAACTGCCCGGCGATTCTGATCGCCCAGCATATGCCCGGCGGCTTTACACATTCGTTCGCGTTGCGGCTGGACAAGCTGTGCCGCATCACCGTCAAGGAGGCGGAAGACGGTGAACGGGTGCTGCCCGGGCACGCTTACATCGCCCCGGGGGATTGGCACCTGAAACTGGTGCGCAGCGGCGCCAACTATGTGGTGCGCCTGGACGAAGGCCCGCCGGTGAACCGTCACCGGCCGTCGGTGGATGTGCTGTTCCACTCGGCGGCGACGCAGGCCGGCCGCAACGCCATCGGCGTGCTGCTCACCGGCATGGGCAAGGACGGCGCGGCGGGCCTGCTGGCCATGCGCCGCGCCGGGGCCACCACCCTGGCCCAGGACGAAGACACGTCGCTGGTGTTCGGCATGCCCCGCGAGGCGATCGCCATCGGTGCGGCCACGGAGACACTGGCACTGGAGGAGATGGCGCCGCGCATGTTGGCGCTGGCGGCGGCTTCCGGCCGTGCGCAACGGGTTTGAATAACAAAATGAATTTTCTGAGCAAGCTCCTGAGAGAGGAACGGCGGCTATGATGAAAGTACTACGCAACCTCAATATCAACACCATGGTGGCCGGCGCGCTGGTGTGCTGCGCGCTGCTGGTCAGTGTGCTGGCGGTGTTGCGTTTCACCACCAACGAAATGGTGGACGATTCGATCTCCACCCTGAACCAGATCAACGTTCAGCAGCTCAACGAAGTGAGCCGCGCGGCGGTGCTGCTCAACCGGGCTCGCATCCAGATGGACCTGGCCGCCGATTATCTCGATCAGGGCATGCGCCTGGTGGCGGAAAACCAGATCGATGGTGTGGAAGACTTATTGGAGCGCGCTCAGAACCGCTTTGATAATTTCGACGAAACGCCGAAAACCGAGATGGGCCAGGCCCGCGCCAGCGAGCTGGCCACCGGCTTCAACACGGTGATGGGCCTGGTGCGCGACCAGTACGCCGCGCTCAAGGCCGGTGAACTGAGCGAGTATAAGAACCTGCGCCAGGAACTGCTTACCCCCGGTGACAGTCTCGACGGCAGCCTCACGGATTTCACCCGCTACGCCAATGAGCGCGGCGATGACATCATGGCCAACTACCAGGAAAAGACCGCCCTGTTCGGCCTGATCGGCATGGCCGCGCTGGCCGCCACCGCGGTGGTACTCCTGTTGATTTACTGGGTACTGCGCAAAGCCGTGGTGGCGCCGCTGCATGACGCGGTGGAGAACCTGCAGCGCATCGCCCGCGCCGATCTGTCTCAGCGCATTCATGTGCCCGGCCGCAACGAGATCGGCAAGCTGTTCGCCGCCATGCGGGACATGCAGGAAAGCCTGTCGGGCATCGTCTCCAATGTGCGCAGCAGCAGTAACTCCATTTTTGTCGGCAGCTCCGAGATCGCCCGTGGCAACACCGACCTGTCCTCGCGCACCGAGCAGCAGGCCGCCTCGTTGGAAGAGACCGCCACCAGCATGGAGCAGCTCACCGCCACCGTGAAGCAGAACGCGGACAACGCCCGTCAGGCCAGCAGCCTGGCGAACGACGCTTCCGGCACCGCCACCCGTGGCGGCGATGTGATGCGTCAGGTGACCGCCAAGATGCAGGGCATCACAGAGAGCTCTAAACAGGTCGCCGACATCACCGGCATGATCGATTCCATCGCTTTCCAGACCAACATTCTGGCGCTTAACGCTTCGGTGGAAGCGGCCCGGGCCGGCGAGCAGGGCCGCGGTTTCGCGGTGGTCGCCGGGGAAGTGCGCAACCTGGCCGGCAACAGCGCCGACGCCGCTCGCCAGATCAAGCAGTTGATCGAAACCTCGGCGGTGGAGGTGCAGGAAGGCTCCACCCTGGTCGAGCAGGCCTCGGAGACCGTCAAGGAGGTGGTCGCCGCGGTGAAGCGCGTCACCGACATCATGGATGAAATTTCCGCCGCCTCCCAGGAGCAGAGCGGCGGCATCGAGCAGGTCAGCCAGGCGGTCAGCCAGATGGATGAAGTCACCCAGCAGAACGCGTCCCTGGTGGAAGAGGCCAGCTCCGCGGCCGCGTCCCTGGAAGAACAGGCCCGCCGCCTGGAAGAAGCGGTGTCGATCTTCCGGCTCGACAGCGAAGCCGGCGACCCGACGGACGCCGCCGTGGTGCCGATGATCACCCACGAGCATCACGAACCCGAGGAGCAGGACGACGGCCCGTCCGAGCCCAAGCCGCACGCCGTGCAGGAAACGCCCCGGCAACGTTCCGAGCAGGCGCCGCGCGAAAGCCGCCCGGCACCGCGCCGTGAACCGGTCACCACCGAGGACGACTGGGAAGAGTTTTAACGACCCCGAACCGCGCCGGGGACGCGCTCCCGCCACCCGGCGCCATGACGTAGTGAGAGGATCCGATGGATAAGGGCATGAGTATTCTGGTGGTGGACGACTTTCCCACCATGCGACGCATCGTTCGCAGTCTGCTCAAGGAGTTGGGCTTCACCAACGTGGAAGAGGCCGAGGACGGCCAGGAAGCATTGGGCAAGCTGAAAGGCGGCGATTTCGAATTCGTCGTGTCGGATTGGAACATGCCCAATCTCGACGGTCTGGAGATGCTCAAGCAGATCCGCGCCGACGAGGCCATGAAAGCGCTGCCGGTGCTGATGGTCACCGCCGAAGCGAAGAAAGAGAACATCGTGGCCGCTGCCCAGGCCGGCGCCAACGGCTATATCGTCAAGCCGTTCACCGCCGCCACCCTGGAAGAAAAACTCAACAAGATTTTCGAGAAGCTGGGCAAATAAGCGACGCGGGGTCCAGCTTCCCTGGTGAGGAGAACCGAATATGAGTGGTGAGGCCCGGCAAGTGGCGGCACACGAGGGCGCGCACGGCGACGACCTGGTAGTCCGTATCGGACAGCTCACCCGCATGTTGCGTGAAAGCATGCGGGAACTGGGGCTGGACAAGGAAGTGGAGAAAGCGGCGGAGGCGATTCCCGACGCCCGCGCCCGTCTCAACTATGTGGCGTCGATGACCGAGCAGGCCGCCGACCGCGCACTCAACGCGGTGGACCGCGCCCAGCCGCTGCAGAATGAGATCGAGAGCCGGGCGGAGAGCCTCGACCAACAGTGGCAAACCTGGTTCGAAAACCCCATGGAGCTGGACCAGGCCCGGCAACTGGTCACCGACACCCGCGGCTATCTGGCGGCGGCGCCGGAGATGGCCCGCGAAACCAGCAAGGAGCTGCTGGAAATCATGATGGCCCAGGATTTCCAGGACCTCACCGGGCAGGTCATCAAGAAGATGATGGAGGTGATCCTGGAGGTGGAAAACCAGCTGCTGCAGGTGCTGCTGGAGAGCGTGCCCGAGGGCGACGAGCGCGAGGCGCTCAAGCAGCGCATGGAGGACCGCAACGCCGCCGACACCCGCAAGCGCGAGGAAGCGTCCCTGGTCAACGGGCCGCAGCTCACCGCCGAGGGCGAAGGCATCGTCAGCAACCAGGATCAGGTCGACGATCTGCTCGACGAACTCGGCTTCTAGGGAATAACCGCCCCCAAACCCCTCTTATCCGAGGATTGGTCGGCCGTCCGTTCGGCGACAATCCCGGGCATTGAAGTAATGATGCCCGGAATGCCGCCGCCATGGCCGAAGAGACCGAAGATCAGGAAAAGACCGAAGAGGCCACGCCCCGGCGCCTGGAAAAGGCCCGGGAAGACGGCCAGGTGGCCCGCTCCCGGGAGCTGACCACGGTAATGCTGCTGTTCGGCGGCGTCGGCGGCCTGTGGTCCATGGGCCCGACGCTGTTCGGCCAGGTCGGCATGGTGATGGAGCAGTCGTTCCTGTTCGACCGCCGCCAGGGCTTCGACACCACGGTGATGCTCACCCACGCCGTGGACCTGGGCGCGCGCACCCTGTTCGCGCTGATTCCCCTGTTCCTGATGCTGGCGGTGATCGCGCTGGTGTCGCCCAACCTGTTGGGCGGCTTCCTGATTTCCGCCAAGTCCCTCAAGCCCCAGCCTTCCAAACTCAACCCGATCAAGGGTCTCAAGCGGCAGTTCTCCTCCCAGGCGCTGGCCGAGCTGGCCAAGGCGATCGCCAAGTCGATCCTGGTGGGGTCGGTGGCGGTGGCGTTCCTCAGCGCCAAGCGCGGCGAGTTCATGGCGCTGATGGACCAGCCCACGCAGCAGGCGCTGGCCAATGCGCTGCGCCTCGCCGCCATGGCCTGCGGTCTGATGGTGCTGTCGCTGGTGGTGGTGATTCTGATCGACGTGCCCTACCAGCTTTGGAGCCACGCCAAGAAGCTGCGCATGAGCAAGGAAGAGATCAAGCGCGAGCACAAGGAGACCGAAGGCGACCCGCAGCTGAAGGCCAAGATCCGCTCCCAGCAGCAGGCCATGGCCCGCAACCGGATGATGAGCCAGGTGCCGGACGCCGACGTGATCGTCACCAACCCGACCCACTACGCGGTGGCCCTGCGCTACGACGAAAGCAACATGAGCGCCCCCCGGGTGATCGCCAAGGGCGCCGACGAAGTGGCCGCGCGCATCCGCGAGCTGGCCGGTGAACACCACGTGCCCCTGCTGGAAGCACCGCCGCTGGCGCGGGCGCTGTACCGCCATGTGGACATCGACCGGGAGATTCCCGGGCCGCTCTATACCGCCGTGGCGGAAGTGCTGGTGTGGGCGTTCCGCCTTAAACGGGCCCGGGAAGAGGGCGGCGACCAGCCGCTGACCCCGGCGGATCTGCCGATCCCGGCGGAACTGGAGGTGGCGCCGTGAAAGCGATGAGCCACTACCTGGGCGGGCGCGAGCTGCTCGGCGACGGCGGCGCCAAGGTGCTCGCCGGGCCGATCCTGATCCTGCTGATCATGTCCATGCTGATCCTGCCGCTGCCGCCGTTCGCGCTGGATATGTTCTTCACCTTCAACATCGCCCTGGCGCTGATGGTGCTGCTGGTCAGCATGTTCACCCTGAGCGCGCTGGAGTTCGCCGCCTTCCCGGCGGTGCTGCTGTTCACCACCCTGCTGCGGCTGGCCTTGAACGTGGCCTCCACCCGGGTGGTGCTGATGGAAGGCCACGAAGGCGGCGCCGCCGCCGGCAAGGTGATCGAGGCGTTCGGCCAGTTCCTGGTGGGCGGCAATTTCGCCGTCGGCCTGGTGGTGTTCCTGATTCTGGTGGTGATCAACTTCATGGTGATCACCAAGGGCGCCGGGCGCATCGCCGAGGTGGGCGCGCGCTTCATGCTCGATGCCATGCCCGGCAAGCAGATGGCCATCGACGCCGACCTCAACGCCGGACTGATCGGCGAGGAAGACGCCAAGAAACGCCGCGCCGAAGTGGCCCAGGAAGCGGATTTCTACGGCTCCATGGACGGCGCCAGCAAGTTCGTCCGGGGCGACGCCGTGGCCGGCCTGGTGATTATGGCGGTGAACATCATCGGCGGCCTGCTGATCGGCATGCTGCAGCACGATATGTCGTTCGCCGACGCCGGCCGCACCTACACGCTGCTGACCATCGGCGACGGCCTGGTGGCGCAGATTCCGGCGCTGGTGATCTCCACCGCCGCCGGCGTCACCGTGTCCCGGGTGACCACCGACCAGGACGTCGGCCAGCAGATGATCAGCCAACTGCTGATGAACCCGCGGGTGATGATCCTGGCCGCCGGGGTGATGGGCCTGCTGGGCCTGGTGCCCGGCATGCCCAACTTTGTGTTCCTGCTGTTCACCGCCGGTCTGGCCGGCGCCGCCTGGTACCTGAGCCGGGCCAAGGAAAACCGCCTCGCCGAAGAGCAGATCGACGCGGCGCCGCCGCCGGAGCCGGAAGCGCCGGAGGCGAGCTGGGACGACGTTCAACTGATCGACGTGCTGGGCCTGGAAGTGGGCCACCGCATGATTCCCCTGGTGGACTACCGCCAGCAGGGCGAGTTGCTCGGCCGCATCAAGAGCGTGCGCAAGAAATTTGCCCAGGAGGTGGGCTTCCTGCCGCCGGTGGTGCATATCCGCGACAACCTGGACCTGGGCGCCAACAGCTATGTGGTCACCCTCAAGGGCGCCGAAGTGGGGCGCGGCGAAGCCTTCCCCGGCAAGTGGCTGGCGATCAACCCGGGCCAGGTCACCGGCGAAGTGAAGGGCACCGCCACCCAGGACCCGGCCTTCGGACTGCCGGCGGTATGGATCGACGCGGACCAGCGCGAGCAGGCCCAGGTGTACGGCTACACCGTGGTCGACGCCAGCACCGTGGTGGCCACCCATCTCAACCATCTGCTGCACCACCATTCCGCGGAAATGCTCGGCCGCCAGGAAGTGCAGCAGCTGCTCGACAAGCTCGGTGAGGACAGCAAGGCGCTGGTGGAAGACGTGGTGCCCAAGGCGGTGTCGCTCACCGTGCTGCAACGCCTGCTGCAGAACCTGCTGGAAGAGGACGTCTCGATCCGCGATATGCGCACCATCCTCGACACCCTGGCGGAACACGCCGGCCAGAACGCCGACGCCCACGAACTCACCGCCCAGGTGCGCGTGGCGCTGGGCCGCGCCATTACCCATCAGTGGTTCCCGGGCCAGGACGAACTGCATGTAATCGGCCTGGACAGCAACCTCGAGCAGGTGCTCGGCCAGGCGCTGAACGGCGGCGGGGCACTGGAGCCCGGCCTCGCCGACACCCTGATGGAGCAGGCCGCCGCCGCCCTGGAACGCCAGGAGGCCGCCGGCGAGCCGCCGGTGCTGGTGGTGCAGCACGGCCTGCGGCCGTTGCTGGCGCACTTCCTGCGCCGCCGCCTGCGCCACCTGGTGGTGATGTCGCAGGCGGAGATTCCGGACGACCGCACCCTGCGCGTGACCAGCATGATCGGCGGCGCTTAAGCGACGGCCGCGTTAAACGGACCAATCAGAACCGCAAAAAACAGAGGATACCGTCATGGGCGTGCAACGCTTTGTCGGCAGCAACAACCGGGAAGCCATGGGCCGGGTGCGCGCGGCGCTGGGCGACGACGCCCTGATCCTGGCCAACCGCGCCACCGACCAGGGTGTGGAGATCCTCGCCCTGGCCGAGGACGATTCGTCCGGCTATGCACCGTCGGAACAGGCGGTGCCGGACCGCGCCGGTCAAGCGGCCGTGGCGCCGGCCCAGCAGCGCGTCCCCCATCACGCCCCCGCCGGCTCCGATCTCACCGAGCAGTTGCTGCGCGAAGTGCGCGACATGCGCGAACAGCTGGCCCGCCGTGCGCCGGCCGGCGACGACGACGGGCCGCGTCAGGCCTTGCGCCGGCGTCTGCGCGGCGCCGGGTTCAGTGCGGTCTTCAGTGACACCCTGCTGGCCGGCCTGCCGCCGGAGGCGCAGCGCGACGAACAGGCCGACCACTGGCTGCAGCGCCAATTGCAGCGCCGTCTGTCCGTGGCGGCCCCCGGCGATCTGGAACAGCCCGGTGTGATCGCTCTGATCGGCCCCACCGGGGTGGGCAAAACCACCACCGCCGCCAAACTGGCGGCGCGGCTGGCCCGGCGCCACGGCCCCGAACGTGTGGCCCTGGTGAGCGCCGACAGCTACCGCATCGGTGCCCGCGATCAATTGCGCATCTACGCGGATCTGCTCGGTGTCGCCCTGTTCAACCTGGAAGAGGACGAACCGCTGGACCGGCTGGCCCGGTCATTGGCGGACCGCCCCTGGGTGGTGGTCGACACCATCGGCATGAGCCAGCGCGACGCCCGCTTGGGCGAGCAGTTGCGCCAGCTCAGCGGCGCCTTGCGGGTGCGGCCGGTGTTGCTGCTCAACGCCGCCAGCCAGGGCGAAACCCTGGAGGAAGTGGTGGCCGTGTACCGGGGCACCGCCCGCACCGCCGGGCTGGCCCTGGACGACGCCATCGTCAGCAAGCAGGACGAGGCCAGCCGCCTGGGCCCGGTGCTCGACGCCGCCATCCGCCATGACCTGCGGCTGCATTACGTTTGCCGGGGCCAGCGGGTGCCCGAGGACATGGTGGCCGCCGACGCCGCCGGCCTGGTGGACGACGCCCTGGCGCTCACCGGCGACAGCGACGACGACGGCCGCCCCGGCGCCCCGGGCTGGGCCCGTCAGGTGCTGGCCCAGGGGCGTGCCCTGGACGCCGCGGTATCACTGTTGCGCGAGGGCGCCCCGGATTTCGACGCCACGGAGGCGCTGTGGCAGGGCCGGCCGGCGGCGGACCGCGCCGCCGCCGACCAGGCGCCGATGCATTTACGGCATGGCGGCACGCGACCGGCGCCGGTGCTCGGTTTGGATGGCCACGGGCTGCCCATCGGCGTGCCGAGCGCGCCCGATACGCGCTTTTCCCTCGCCGCTCAGTTGTTGCCGGCGCCCCCGGACACCGCGCTCTGGCGCGCCTTGCAGCGCAGCGGCCAGCCGTGGCTGGCGGCGGCGCGGGGCAACAGCCGGGTCTGGCGTCTCGGCCAGCGCCTGCCGTTGAACGAGTGCTATCCGTTGGCGGCGCCCTGGGACAGCTTGATGGTGCGCCACCGCGGCCGCGCCGCCCAGCTGCGCCTGCGGCGCCTGGACGTGGCCGCTTCGCCCACCGGGCGCGGCGACGGCGCGCCGTTCACCGCCTTGCTGTGCGCCTGGTTCGGCGAAATACGCGACCTGGACAGCGGCCGTCTGCTCGGGCGCCGCTACTGGCTGGCGCCGGCGGGGCAGAGCCGCCGGCAGGACAGCGACCTGCTGGTGCACATGCTGCGCTGCGAAGAGTGGCCGGCGCTGCGCGAGCGCGCCGCCGCCGACCTGAATGCCGCCGACGGCGGCGGGGACTGCTGGGCGCTGGCCGGCGCCCTGGCGGCGCTGGCGGTGCGGCTGGACCAGGACAACGGTGACTGGGCCCTGGACCTGCGCGCCCAACTGCTGAGCCTGACCGGCTCCCGGCGGCGCAGTGCCGCCACCTTGCTGACCGCCCTGATCGAGCTGTTCAGCGCCCGCCGTGAACTGCAGCGCATCGGCGCGGTGGCCGGGGGCACCGGCGATGCCTGATCAGGCCGCCGGATTGCGGGCGCGGGCGCGCCCCGAACCCCCCGAGCCAGGGCCCACCCTGATGGTCGTCGGCCTGCCGCCCGACGCCGCCGCTGAAACCGTCACCGAGCGGCTCGCCGGCTGGGCCCGGCGCGGCCGGCGCTGGGTCGGCGACCCGTCCGCCTGGCGCATCGTGGCGCTGGACCCGGCCAGCCCGCACCTGCCGCTGCTGGCCAGCCAGCAACGGCGCTGGGCGCTGTGGGTGGACAGCGACGCGGACGCCTTCCGCCGCGCCTACCGCACCCTCAAGATACTGCGCCGCCACCCCGGGCCCAGCCGCCTGCTGGCGCTGCACGCCCCCGGGCTGCCCCGGGCCGGGCTGCTCAGCAACCTGCAACACGGCGCCCGGCATTTTCTCGATATCGAGCTGGTGGTGCTGTCGCCATGAACAAGGTCGCCGGGGTGCTGCTGCTTTTGTTGTGGTCGCCGCTCCCGGCGGCGCCGGGCAGCTGGCAATCGCCGCTGGCGGAACTGCGTCTGGCGGTGGCCGGGCGTTTCTATCACAGCGAGCCGGCCACGCCGCCGCCGATCGCGGCGGGGGAAAACATCGTGCGGGTCGGCTGGCGCTACCGGCTGCCCGCCGGGCGCCGCGTTCAGGCGTGGCTGTGCCAGGGCGAGCAGTGCGTGCCCCTGGGCAGCGCCCGGCGCGGCCACTTTCTGGCGCCGCCGGCCTGGCGGGTGACGCGGCCGCTGCGGCTGCGTTTCCGCCTGCCCGCCGGCGAGCGCCGCGCGGTCACCGTGGGCGCGCCCCGGTTGACGGTGGAATACCGCTAGAAAAGAACCCAATAAAGGCCGTTATTTGCCGCTTCCAAATCGCGCCGACCGCTAATAATGGAAGTCTCAGAATGGCATCCGGGCCCGGTTCGGGGAAAACCATGTATACGGCACAGGGAAAAATCAACCACGACGCACTGCTGGAAGAGCATCTTCCGGCCGTCCGCCGGCAGGCGCTGGCGCTGCAGGTGAAGCTGCCTTCCGGCATCGACCTGGACGATTTGATCCAGGCCGGCACCGTGGGGTTGCTGGACGCGTTGCAGCGCTTTGACGCCAACGCCGGCGCCAGCTTCTCCACCTTCGCCAGCCAGCGCATTCGCGGCGCCATGATTGATGAACTGCGCACCCGCGACTGGTTGCCGCGCAGCGTGCGCCGCAACGCCCGCGCCGTGGACCAGTGCGTGCACCGGCTGGAGCAAAAACTGGGACGGCCCGCCGAAGAGCGCGAAATCGCCAACGAAATGGGCATGGACCTGGAGCAGTACCGTCAACTGCTCACCGACACCAACAACGGCCTGCTGCTGCCCTACGAGGAAATGGTCGCCGAGCGCGGCGAACCGGAAGCCGGCAGCGGCTCACCGCCGTCGCCGTTCGCCGCCCTGGTGGACAGTGAACAACGCGAGCAGCTCACCGCCGCCATCGAAACGCTGCCCGAGCGCGAGAAGCTGCTGCTGGCCCTCTATTACCAGGAAGAGCTCAACCTCAAGGAAATCGGCGCCGTGCTCGGCGTCACCGAATCCCGCGTCTGCCAGCTGCACAGCCAGGCGGTCAGCCGGCTGCGGGCGCGCCTGGCGCCTGACGCCTAAGGCTGCCGGTAGCGACTTGTGCGAGCGGGCCCCGCCCGCGAAAGGGCGCAAAGCGCCCGGCAAAGGGTGCCCCGCAGGATCCCAGAGGCCCCATTGGAGCCCCGCTTTCTTGGCTCTCTGGTATCCTGCCGGCAAGCTGTGCTTGCCTTTCGCGGGCAGGGCCCGCTCCTACACGAATCCTTCGGTCCGGCGTACAATGCGCGCCGACGCAGACCGAGGAATCTATGAGCCCCACCGACGAGATCAATAAACGGCGGACCTTCGCCATCATCTCCCACCCGGACGCCGGTAAAACCACCATCACCGAGAAGGTGCTGTTGTACGGCAACCTGATCCGCATGGCGGGCACCGTGAAGGGCAAGAAGTCCGGCGTGCATGCCACCTCGGACTGGATGGAGATGGAAAAGGAACGGGGCATCTCGGTGACCACCTCGGTGATGCAGTTCCCCTACCGGGACGCCATGGTCAACCTGCTGGACACCCCCGGCCACGCCGACTTCTCCGAGGACACCTACCGCACCCTGACCGCGGTGGACTCCGCCCTGATGGTGATCGACGCGGCCAAGGGCGTGGAAGAGCGCACCGTGAAGCTGATGGAGGTGTGCCGGCTGCGCGACACGCCGATCCTGACGTTCATCAACAAGCTGGACCGGGAAGTGCGCGATCCCATCGAGGTGCTCGACGAAATCGAGGACGTGCTCAAGATCGAGTGCGCCCCGGTGACCTGGCCGATCGGCATGGGCAAGAACTTCAAGGGCGTCTACAACCTGCTCACCGACACCGCCGTCCTTTATAAGAGCGGCCAGGGCCACACCATCCAGGAGCGCCGCGAGGTGAAAGGCCTGGATAACCCGGACCTGGATCAGGCGGTGGGGGCGGACTACGCCCAGGAGCTGCGCGACACCCTGGAGCTGGTGCAGGGCGCCAGCCACGAGTTCGACCTGCAGCGCTTTCAGGAGGGCAAGCTGTCGCCGGTGTTCTTCGGCACCGCCCTGGGCAACTTCGGCGTCGACCATATGCTCGACGGCCTGGTGGAGTGGGCACCGCCGCCGCTGCCCCGCGACGGCGGCGAGCGGCAGGTGGCCGCCACCGAGGACAAGATGACCGGCTTCGTGTTCAAGATCCAGGCCAATATGGACCCGCGCCACCGCGACCGCATCGCCTTCCTGCGCATCTGTTCCGGCAAGTACAAAAAGGGCATCAAGCTCAAGCAGTGCCGCACCGGCAAAGACCTGCGCATCGCCGACGCGCTGACCTTCCTGGCCGGCGAGCGCGACAACGTGGAAGAAGCCTACGCCGGCGACATCATCGGCCTGCACAACCACGGCACCATCCAGATCGGCGACACCTTCACCGAGGGCGAGGACCTGCGCTTCACCGGCATCCCCCATTTCGCGCCGGAACTGTTCCAGCGCGTGGTGCTCAACGACCCGCTCAAGAGCAAGCAGCTGCACAAGGGGCTCAAGCAGCTGGCGGAGGAGGGCGCCACCCAGGTGTTCTTCCCGCTGCGCAACAACGACGTGATCCTGGGCGCGGTGGGCACGCTGCAGTTCGACGTGGTGGCCGCCCGGCTCAAGGGCGAGTACGGCGTCGACTGCCGCTACGAGCCGATCAGCGTGAGCACCGCCCGCTGGGTGGAAGCGAACAGCGAGCGCGAACTGGAAGCGTTCGAGCGCAAGGCCTACGACAACCTGGCCCGCGACGGCGCCGGCCACCTGACCTACCTGGCCCCGACCCGGGTCAACCTGCAGCTCGCCCAGGAGCGCCACCCGGACATCCGCTTCCGCGAGACCCGCGAGATCTAGCCGGTTCCCACAAGGCCCGCTCCCACAGGCGGGTCTTCTGTGCTAGACTCCGCGCCCTCCGTTTCGACCGGCCCCGATTCATGCGTTTGATCTGCAGTCCGCCCTAGCGCCCACTTCTTTATTTGTACCTGTGGGAGCGGGCCCAGCCCGCGAAAGGCAAGCGAAGCTTGCCGGCAGGATCCCAGAAACCTTCTGGCGGTCCATCCCCGTCTTGATTTTCAAGCTGATTCTTTTTTGTTTGCCGCCGTGGCATTGCCGCGGTTGTCCGTCTGTTGTTCAGGTTAAGGGATCCTATGTTGCCCGATATTAAGCAAAACTGGTTTTCCAATGTACGCGGTGATGTGCTCGCCGGGATCGTGGTCGCTCTTGCCCTGATTCCGGAAGCGATCGCGTTCTCGATCATCGCCGAGGTGGACCCCAAGGTGGGGCTTTACGCCTCCTTCTGTATTGCCGTGGTGACCGCGTTCACCGGCGGCCGCCCGGGGATGATCTCCGCCGCCACCGGCGCCATGGCGCTGTTGATGGTGACTCTGGTGCGGGACCACGGCCTGCAGTATTTGCTGGCGGCCACGGTGCTCACCGGGGTGCTGCAGATCGTGTTCGGGGTGTTCAAGCTGGCCACGGTGATGCGGTTCGTGTCCCGGTCGGTGGTCACCGGGTTTGTTAATGCGTTGGCGATTCTGATCTTCATGGCGCAAATTCCGGAGCTGCTGGGGGTCACCTGGCACGTCTACGCGATGGTGGCGGCCGGGTTGGCGATCATTTATCTGTTGCCGCTCCTGACCACGGCGGTGCCCTCGCCGCTGGTGTGTATCGTGGTGCTCACCGGGGTGGCGCTCTACTTCGGCGTGGAAATGCCCACCGTGGGCGACAAGGGGGATCTGCCGGACAGCCTGCCGGTGTTCCTGCTGCCGGATATCCCGTTGTCCCTGGAAACGCTCCAGATCATCTTTCCGGTGTCGCTGACCATGGCGGTGGTGGGCCTGCTGGAATCCATGATGACCGCCACCATCGTCGACGACCTCACCGACACCGAAAGCGACAAGCACCGTGAATGCCGGGGCCAGGGCGTGGCCAATATCGCTTCCGGGTTCCTCGGCGGCATGGCCGGCTGCGCGATGATCGGTCAGTCGGTGATCAACATTAAGTCCGGTGGGCGCACCCGGTTGTCCACGCTGGTGGCCGGTGCCTTTTTGCTGGTGCTGGTGGTGTTCCTGGGCGACTGGGTGTCACGGATTCCCATGGCCGCGCTGGTGGCGGTGATGATCATGGTCTCCATCGGTACCTTCAGTTGGGAATCGATCCGCAACCTGGGCACCCACCCGGCCAGCAGCAGCGTGGTGATGCTGGCCACCGTGGTGGTGACCGTGTTCACCCACAACCTGGCCATCGGCGTCGGCATTGGCGTGTTGCTCAGCGCGCTGTTCTACGCTAACAAGGTGGGCCGGGTGTTCTACGTTACCAGCGAGTCCGACGAGGGCAGCTACCGCCGTGATTACAAGGTGGTGGGCCAGGTGTTCTTCACCTCCGCCGACCAGTTTTTGGCGTCGTTCGACTATAAGGAAGGCGTGGACAAGGTGACCATCGACGTGCACCGGGCCCGTTTCTGGGACATTACCGCCATCGGCGCGCTCGACAAGGCGGTGATCAAATTCCGCCGTGAAGGCACCGAGGTGGAGGTGATCGGCCTGGATGAGGCCAGCGCCACCCTGGTGGACAAGTACGCCGTGCACGACAAGCCCGACGCCGTGGAAAAACTGATGGGCGGTCACTGAAGCCCCGCATAAGAGGAACAAGACTATGAGCCATGTGATTGCCTGTATCGACGGCTCCGCCGCCGCGGACTCGATTTGCGACCACGCCGCCTGGGCCGCCGGCCGCCTCAACGCGCCGCTGATGCTGCTGCACGTTCTCGACGAGGCCCGATACCCTGGAACAAAAAGCCCCAGCGAGACCAACCTCAGCGGTAACCTGGGCCTGGGTGCCCGGGAGACCCTGCTGACCGAACTGGCGGACCTGGACGCCAAGCGCAACCGGCTGGCCCTGGAACAGGGCAAGGCCACCCTGGAAGCGGCGCGTGCCCGGGTGGCCGCCGACGGCGTGCCGGACCCGGTGCTGCGCCAGCGCCACGGCAACCTGGTGGAGGCCCTGAAAAGCCTGGACGACGACACCCGCCTGCTGGTGATCGGCAAGCAGGGCGTCAAGCACGGCGGCGCCGGGCCGTCCGGCGGCGAGGTCGGCGACAACGTGGAGCGGGTGGTGCGCACCATCCACAAGCCGGTGCTGATCACCGTGGGCGAATTCCGCGAGCCGAAAAGCATCATGCTGGCGTTCGATAACAGCGCCAGCACCCGCACCGGCGTGCGGTTGTTGGCCGACAGCCCGCTGTTCAAGGGCACCCCCTGCCAGCTGCACCTGGTCAAGGTCAACGGCGACGACGAGGGTCTCGACTGGGCCACCCAGTGCCTGGAGAACAGCGGCCATACCGTGGTCACCGCGCGCCTGGAAGGGGAGGTGGAAGCCGCCCTGCACCAGTATCAGGAAGAGCAGGGTATCGACCTGATCGTGATGGGGGCTTACGGTCACTCCAGGATCCGCGAGTTGCTGATCGGCAGCACCACCGACCGAATGCTCCGCAACGCCCGGGTGCCCCATTTGATCTTGAGGTAGGACCACCATTCACGAAAGAAATACCGGGTATCATAAATATTGATTTCTTTTATGAGATAGGCGCTCCTAGAATGCGCGCCATCGGTAGCTGGTGAGCCGGCTTCGGTATCCATTTCCATATCGAAAGGATTGACCATGTCATACTCCAAAGACATCGAAGCATTGAATTCCGTGGTTGGTGCCAACAAAACCTGGCACGACATCGACCCGGAAGCTGCTGTTCGCATGCGTCTGCAGAACCGTTTCAAAACGCATCTGGACATCGCCAAGTACAACGCGAAGATCATGCGCGAGGACATGGCGGCCTACGACGCCGATAACAGCAAGTACACCCAGTCTCTGGGTTGCTGGCACGGCTTCATTGGTCAGCAGAAGATGATTTCCATCAAGAAGCACTTCGGGGATACCAAAGGCCGCTACCTGTACCTGTCCGGCTGGATGGTCGCCGCGCTGCGCTCCGAGTTCGGTCCGCTGCCCGACCAGTCCATGCACGAGAAAACCGCGGTCGCCGACCTGATCCGCGAACTCTACACCTTCCTGAAGCAGGCGGACGCCTGGGAACTGAACCACCTGTTCCGTGACCTGGACGAAGCCAAGGCCGCCGGTGACCAGGCCAAGCAGGCCGAGATCGTCGACAAGATCGACAACTTCCAGACCCACGTTGTGCCGATCATCGCCGACATCGACGCCGGTTTCGGTAACCCGGAAGCCACCTACCTGCTGGCCAAGAAGCTGATCGAAGCGGGCGCGTGCTGCATCCAGATCGAGAACCAGGTGTCCGACGAGAAGCAGTGTGGCCACCAGGACGGTAAAGTGACCGTTCCCCACGCCGACTTCATCGCCAAGATCAACGCGGTTCGCTACGCGTTCCTGGAGCTGGGCGTGGACGACGGCGTGATCGTTGCCCGTACCGACTCCGAAGGCGCCGGCCTGACCCAGAAGATCGCCGTGACCAACGAGCCGGGCGATCTGGGCGACCAGTACAACAGCTTCCTGGAAGGCGAATACATCGATTCCGCCGACCAGATCAACAACGGCGACATCGTGATCAAGTCCGACGGCAAGCTGCTCAAGCCCACCCGTCTGGCCTCCGGTCTTTTCCAGTTCCGCCGCGACACCAACATCGACCGCGTGGTACTGGACTGTGTCACCAGCCTGCGCAACGGCGCCGACCTGCTGTGGATCGAGACCCCGACCCCGAACGTGGCTCACATCAAGCACATGGTCGACCGTATCCGCGAGCAGGAGCCGAATGCCAAGCTGGTTTACAACAACAGCCCGTCGTTCAACTGGACCCTGAACTTCCGTCAGCAGGTGTTCGATGCCTGGAAGGAAGAAGGCAAGGATCTGAGCGACTACGATCGCGCCGACCTGATGAACGAGAAGTACGACAGCTCCGAGCTGGCCGACGTGGCCGACGAGTGGGCCAAGGAGTTCCAGGCCAAGGCTTCCCGCGAAGCCGGTGTATTCCACCACCTGATCACTCTGCCGACCTACCACACCGCGGCGCTGTCCACCGACCAGCTGGTGGAAGGCTACTTCGGTGACCAAGGCATGCTGGCCTACGCCAAAGGCGTTCAGCGTGAGGAAATCCGCCGTGGCATCGCCACCGTGAAGCACCAGGACATGGCCGGTTCCAACATCGGTGATGACCACAAAGAGTACTTCTCCGGTGAAGCCGCGCTGAAAGCCGGCGGTAAAGACAACACCATGAACCAGTTCTAAAACAGGTTCTCCGGTGTAACAAGAAACGGCGCCTTCGGGCGCCGTTTTTTTTTGCCTGGCCCCGCCCCGTCGTGACCACCGTTGCTTTTTCTGTCATTATTGTACTGTCCAGTACTGTTAAGAGGTGTTGATGAAGCGGTTGAAAGGAATGCCTGTGGGGGCATGGATGCTGTTGATGGGCGGCATGGCCGTTATCGGGCTTGCCGGATGTGGTGAGCCGGAGCCCGCCGCGCAGCCGCGACCGGTCTCCGTGAAACTCATGACCGTTGGGCACACCAGTGATCGAGTGCGCCGTTACCCGGGCCGCGTGGTGGCCACGGAGCGCGCGGAACTGGCTTTCCGGGTGTCCGGGCAACTGGTGGCGCTGCCCGTGCGGGATGGACAGAAGGTGGAGCAGGGCGAGCTTCTTGCCGAGTTGGACGCCCGCGACTTCCGTAATGACCTGGATCAGCGCCTGGCCGATGCCAAGCTTGCCGGGAACCAGTATCGGCGTGGCCAGACCCTGTCCAAGCGGGGGATGATCGCCGATTCCGAACTGGATGAGCTCACCGCCCGCCATCAGCAGGCCCAGGCGGCATTGAGCCAGGCCAGGGACAACCTTTCCTATACCCGTCTTACCGCGCCCTACGATGGTGTGGTGGCGAGCACCGAGCAGGAAAACCACCAGTTCGTTCAAGCCCGGGAGCCGGTGCTCTACCTGCAAAGCGCGGATACCATCGACGTGCATTTCTCGGTCTCCGAGGGCTTTATCCGCCGGGTTTTGCCCCTGGGGCCATCGTTCCGCCCGGAGGTGGTGTTCCCCGGCCTGCCAGAGCAGCGTTTCCGCGCCGTCTACCGCGAGCATGAGTCGCGCCCCGGCGCCACCCAGGCCTACACCATCGTGGTCACGTTGCCGGTGCCCGATGATCTGGTGCTGTTACCAGGGATGAGCGTGACGGTACGCGTCGATCGAGCCGCCGAGCGACAAGGCGACAAGACCGCGCCCATCGTGCCGGTGGAAGCGGTGTTCAACGGCGATGAAGCAACCGGTGCCCGGGTGTGGCGCCTGGACACGGAAAACGACACCGTGGAGGCCCAGCCGGTAACGCTGGGGGCGGTTTCCGGCGACGGCGTGGCTATTCTCGAGGGCTTGTCGGCGGGCGATCGCATCGTGGTCGCCGGCGTGCACCGCCTGGAGGAAGGCCAGGCGGTGCGGGAACTGACGCGCGAACGGGGGCTGTAATGAACATTGCCGAGTACGCCGTCCGGCACCGGGTGGTCAGCTGGCTGTTCACGCTGGTGCTGCTGATCGGCGGCGTCGTGGGCTTTCTGCGGTTGGGGCAGCTGGAAGATCCGGAGTTCACCCTGAAAACCGCCATGGTGATCACGGAGTACCCCGGGGCGTCCTCTCGCGAAGTGGAAGAGGAAGTGACCCTGCCAGTGGAAAAGGCGATTCAGAGCCTCTCCTATGTCGATTACGTCACGTCGATCTCCAGCGCCGGTCTGTCCCAGATCACCGTGGAGATGAAGCCCATCTACCGTGAAGACGATCTGAAGCAGATCTGGGACGAGCTGCGCCGCAAGATCCGCGACCTGCAGCCGCGATTGCCGCCGGGCACCAACGGCATCCAGGTGATCGACGACTTCGGCGACGTGTACGGCATCCTGCTGGCGCTCACCGGCGACGGCTATGAGTATCAGGACCTCAAGGATTACGCCGACGTCCTGGTCCGTGAGCTGGTATTGGTGGAAGGCGTCGGCAAGGTCCAGGTGGGCGGCCAGCGCCAGGAACAGGTGTTCGTCGAGTTGTCCCGGGAACGTCTTGCCAATCTCGGCATCAGCCAGGACCGGATTTTCTCGCTGCTGGATACCCAGAACGCGGTGAACCCGGCCGGGCGGGTGCGCGTGGGTGATGAATATCTGCGCATCGCGCCCACCGGTGACTTCGACTCGGTGGAGGCGATGCGGGATTTGTTGATCTCGGACCCGGGCGCCGAGCAATTGGTTTACCTGGGGGACGTGGCCAACATCGAGCGGGACTATCGTGAGGTGCCGCGTCATCTCTATCGCCATCAGGGCGCGCCGGCTCTGACCCTGGGGATTTCCTTCGCGCCGGGCGTTAACGTGGTGGAAGTGGGCGAACGGGTCCGCCAGCGGCTGGAACAGCTGGACTACCGTCAGCCCGCCGGCATGGAGCTGTCCACGGTCTACGACCAGCCTCGGGAAGTGGAACGTTCCGTTAACGCCTTCCTCTGGAACCTGGCCCAGGCGGTGATGATCGTGATCGGCGTGCTGTTGCTGTTCATGGGACTGCGCTCCGGTGTACTGATGGGCGGCATTCTGATGCTCACCATTCTTGGCACCTTTATCGTCATGGCGGTGCTCGGCATTGAGCTGCAGCGTATTTCCCTGGGCGCGCTGATCATTGCCCTGGGGATGCTGGTGGACAACGCCATCGTCATTACCGAAGGCATTCTGGTGGGCATAAAACGGGGGCTGTCCAAGGTGGCGGCCGCCGCGGAAATCGTACGGCAGACCGCCTGGCCGCTACTCGGCGCCACGGTGATCGCGATTACCGCGTTCGCGCCCATCGGCCTGTCCAGCGATGCCTCCGGGGAATTCACCAACAGCCTGTTCTGGGTACTGCTGATCTCCCTGATGTTGAGTTGGGTGGTGGCCATCACGCTGACCCCGTTCTTCGGCCACCTGATCTTTTCCCGCGACCGGGACGGCTCTGAAAACGACGACGGGGACCAGGGGGAGGACCCCTATAAAGGCCGCTTCTTTCAGCTCTACCGGCGCCTGCTGGGCAAGGCCATCCGGCACCGGGTGGTGACGCTGCTGTCCATGGTGGTGTTGTTGCTGGCCGCGGTGGGCGGTTTCGGATTGGTGAAGCAATCGTTCTTCCCGCCGTCCAATACGCCCATCTTTCTGGTCGATTACTGGCTGCCCCAGGGCAGCGATATCCGTGCCACCAGCGAGCGCGTGCAGCATCTGGAGGGCGCCCTGGGCGACACCGAGCATGTTACCGGGGTGACAAGCACCATCGGCCAGGGCGCGCAACGTTTCATGCTGCCGTACTTCCCGCAAAAGACCTATCCCTCCTACGCGCAGCTGATCGTCAGGGTCGACCAGCGGGAAAACATTGATGGGGTGATCGCGCAAACCCGGGACTGGATCGACAACCATCACCCGTCCGCCTTCGCCAAGCTCAAGCGTTTGATGATCGGCCCCACCGCTAACGCCACCATCGAGGCACGGCTTTCCGGCCCTGACCCGGCGGTGCTGCGCGCCCTGGCCGTGGAGGTCGAAGCCATCATGGAAGCCGACCCGGGCCTGGAAAGCATTCGCCACGATTGGCGGCAGAAGGAAAAAGTGATCCGGCCGCAATTCGAGCAAGCCCAGGCCCGGCGCGCCGGCGTTACCCGGGCCGACCTCGAGGACGCTCTGGAAATGAATTTCTCCGGTCTCGAGGTCGGCCTGTTCCGCGATGGCGCCGACCTGCTGCCGATCCTCGCCCGGCCCCCGGACCAGGAGCGCCTGGGCGCGGACAACCTGGATCAGGTACGTGTTTGGTCGCCGGTGCTTGAGGATTACATCGCCATCCGGCAGATCGTCTCCAGCTTTGAAACCGATCTGGAAAACGGTTTGATCCTGCGCCGTGACCGCAAACGCACCCTCACCGTTCAGGCGGAGCCGGACGTGCTCGGCGATGAAACCGGCGATCAGGTACTGCGGCGCGTGCGCCCGGAGATCGAAGCGCTGCCGTTGCCGGCCGGCTACGAACTCACCTGGGGCGGCGAATACGAACTCACCCAGGACGCCCAGAAGGCGGTGTTCGCCAGCGTGCCGCTGGGATACCTTTTCATGTTCATTATCACCATCCTGCTGTTCGACAGCCTGCGTCAGCCGCTGGTGATCTGGGCTACGGTGCCGCTGGCGATCATCGGCGTGACCGTGGGGTTGTTGGTTTTTAACGCACCGTTCAGCTTTATGGCGTTGCTGGGCTTTTTGAGCCTGTCCGGCATGCTGGTGAAGAACGGCATCGTTCTGGTGGAGCAGATCAAGCTGGAGCTGAAAGCCGGAGCGGACGCCCTGGACGCGGTGATCCATGCTTCCGTGACCAGGGTGCGCCCGGTCTGCATGACCGCCGTGACCACCATCCTGGGCATGGTGCCGTTGTTGTTCGACGCCTTCTTCAAATCCATGGCGGCGGTAATCATGTTCGGCCTGGGCTTCGCCACGATACTCACCCTGATCGTGGTGCCGGTGCTTTACACGCTGGCCTATCGAATGAACCCGCCGCGCGTCTGAAACCGGGGGCACACCGTGGCCCCCGTACCTGCCAGGCGGTCAAAAATTCACCGTTAAAACGCCAGTTTTTCATATTTGCACCTATTCACCGCCCCGTGATGGTATAAAACCCAGTGCATACATCGGGGACGTGCAGGGACAGCATGAAGATGGGCGCCAGGGGGAGGCGCGGGGAGCGAGTTCGGGTTCGCTCCCCTTGCTCGAAAACGCTGTCTGGGGATCACATGAAGGATTCGCGCGGGGAGGCCGCTACCGCGAAAAAGAACATTGTGGCGCGGACCGACAGCCCCGCCTCGGTGGTGGAGGAACGGCTGCAGGCGGCGTTGGATTCCGACGACCTGGGTATCTGGGATCACGACCTGCGTGAGAACACCTTCTGGGCGTCACCAAACATTATCCGCATGGTGGGCATCCCCGAGGGCGGCCCCGCCAGTACCCGTTTGTTCTGGGAGTTCGTTCACCCGGACGACCGCGACGGCGTGCGCCAGGTGGTGCGCGGCGCCCTGGCGGCGGCGGTCAGCGGCCATTTCGAAGTGACTTTCCGGGCCCACCGCCGGGACCTGGGGCGGCTCGCCCTGGTGCGTTGCTCGGCACAGCTGGTGTTCGACCAGGACAACCGGCCGGCCCGCATGCTGGGTGTGTTCCGCGATGTGTCCGACCAGCAGGAGGAACAGGTCAAGCTGTTCTACGAGGCGCACTACGACGAACTCACCGGCCTCGCCAACCAGAAACTGCTCACCGAACAGACCCAGTCCGTGCTTGATCAGGAGCGGCCCGCCGGCTGCCTGCTGCTGGAGCTGGACGGCTTCCAGGAAGTCAGCGATACCCTGGGCCAGGAGGCCGGCAACCGGCTGCTGCAGCTGACCGCCGCGCGTCTCACCCGGCTGTTGCCGGAGGGGGCCCTGCTGTCGCGCACCACCGGCGAGGAATTCGCCGTGATGCTGCCCGACCAGGACCAGGCCCGGGCGCTGATCCAGCTGGCGGAAGCGGTCCACGGCGCCTTGCTGGAAACCTTCATGATCAAGGACCGCCCGGTGGCGATCAGCGGGCATGTGGGCATTGCCTTCGCGGCCCCGCAAGGCTGCGCCAGAACCCTGCTCAGTGACGCCCACCTGGCGCTGGCCGACGCCAAGGCCGCCGGCTACGGCGCCAGCCGGGTCTACCAGCCGGCGCTGCGCAAGGCGCTGCGGGCACGCCAGGACATGAGCGCGGACCTGCGCACCGCCGTGCTCGGTGAGCAGTTCGAACTGTATTACCAGCCCCAGGTACGGCTCAGCGACGGCAAGATCGTCGGCGCCGAGGCCCTGCTGCGCTGGCACCATCCGCACCGCGGCCTGCTGGCGCCCGGGGAATTCCTGCCGCTGCTCAAGGGCAGCCCGATGGCGCGGATTCTCGGCGACTGGGTGATCCGCCAGGCCTGCGCCAAGGGCGCGCTGCTGCACCGGCAGGGCCGCCCGCTGTGCATGGCGGTGAACCTGTTCTCCGCCCAGTTCAAATTGGGCGGGCTGGCGCGCATGGTGGCCGATACCCTGCGCGAGACCGGTCTGCCCGGCGAAGGGCTGGAGATCGAGATCACCGAACGGGTGATCATCAACAGCGACAACCGCCTCAAGAACACCCTCAACGACCTGCGGTCCCTGGGCTGCCAGCTGGCCTTCGATGACTTCGGCACCGGCTACGCCTCGCTCAGCATGCTCAAGGAATTCCCGATCACCCGGCTCAAGGTGGACAAAAGCTTCGTCGATGCGATTCACGAGTCCGGCGAGGACCATGCCGTGGTGCAGGCGATGATTCAGCTGGCGGAAACGTTCGGGTTCTCGATCACCGCCGAAGGCATAGAAACCGAGCAACAGGCGGAGGTGCTGCGGCAACTGGGGTGCCGGGAAGGGCAGGGCTATTTGTTCGGCAAACCGATGCCGTGGCAGGAGTTGTACGCGCTTTTATAGGGTGTGTATAAAAGTACCGGGCCGGACCAAAAACGGGCCGGCTGTGACGCCGGCCCGCTGGGTACTCAGGCAGATCAGGCTTTGAGATCAGCCGTGCTTGCCGAGCCAGTCATCGGCTTGCTTCTCCGCTTCCTCGCGGCTGGAGCCATAGCGCTCCTGAATCTTGCCGACCAGCTTGTCCTTGCGGCCTTCGACCTGCTTCAGGTCGTCATCGGTGAGCTTGCCCCACTGCTTCTTGGCATCGCCCATGAGCTGTTTCCAATTGCCTTTCAACTGATCGCTGTTCATTACTACCTCCGTGCGGTAACGATCCATGAGCCTGGAGTATGCCTCAGGAAACCGGGACAGCGGCGAATCTTTAGCATTCTTTTAAGAAGCGGCCGGCGCGGGGTGCGGGGCGCCCGCCGCTTGCAGCCCGCCGCCCGGCGCCCCATCATTCAGGTTTCACCGATGCAACCTTCAAGGAGTCTCCGTGGCGGCAGTTCTGGCGGGCGGTATTATTGTTATCTGGCTGGCGTTGAGCGGCGGGCGCGCACTGCTCAACGCCGGCGGCATCCAGCTGCACTGGCCCGCGGATCTGCTGGCGCCGCTGTTGCTGGCGGCCCTGGAGACGCTGTTGTTCCTGCTTACCGTGCCGGACGCGCCGGTGCTCGAAGAGGCCCGCCGCTGGCCCGTAGCGGGCGCCCTGGTGGCGCTCGCCTGGGTGATTAACGGCGCCGTGGCCGGCCGTGTCTGGATGAGGCGCCGCCGCGCCGCCTGAATCGCGCTTCTTTTTGGTGCGCTCTCCCCGAAATGGGGCGCGCCGTCGGCGCGATTCCGGGCGTTTTCGTCTTTAAATATGCAGAATTGCATGTATTTATAGGGGTTTATAGGGTTGGCATAGCTGTTGCTCCTGAGGGGTTAAGCAAGGTTTTTAACCACTCACCGGAACCACGAGGAGCACCATGCAGTTATTGCGATTCAAAACCCTGTGGGGCCACCCGGGCACCCCGGAGCAGGCCGCCGCCCTGGCCGTGGCCGCCGGCTTCGACGGCCTGGAAGCGCCGCTGCCGCAAGCCGGCGCGGCCCGCGACGATCTGGCCGGGGCCCTGCACGGGCACGGCCTGCGCTGGATTCAGGAAATCTGCACCGCCGGCAGCTATGTGCCGCGCCGCGACGCCAGCGTCGCCGAGCACCTGGAAGACTTCGAAACCCAGCTGCGTGACGGCCGCGCCCTGGGCGCCGAGTTCGCCAATGTGATGGGCGGCTGCGACGCCTGGCCGCTGGAAGACAGCGTGCGCTTCTTCGCCGAGGCCCACGAGATCGCCGAGCGGGTCGGCGTCACCGCCAGCTTTGAGACCCATCGCGGGCGCAGCTTCTTCAACCCCTGGACCACGGTGGCGGTGCTCGACCGGGTGCCGACTCTGCCGGTGACCTGCGACTTCAGCCACTGGGCGGTGGTCTGCGAACGCCTGCCCGACAGCGAATGGGACTGCATCGAGCGGGTCGCCGAACAGGCCCTGCACGTCCATGCCCGGGTCGGCTACGACCAGGGCCCCCAGGTGCCGCACCCCGGCGCGCCGGAATACGCCACCGCGCTGGCCTCCCACCAGCGCTGCTGGGAGGCGGTCTGGCAGGCCCAGCGCCGTCGTGGCCTGGCGCAAACCACCCTGACACCGGAATTCGGCCCCGACGGCTACCTGCACACCCTGCCGTTCACCCACGCCCCGGTGGCCGATCTGTGGGATCTCAACCGCTGGATCGGCGATTGCCAACAACGCCATTTCCATCGCTGGCGCGCCGCTGCCGCCGGCCGCGACCAGGTGGCCTGAGCAGAGGAGAGAACGGTGATGAAATCGATACAGCAATCCCTGCGTCATTCGGACGCCCTGGTACCCAATCTGCTGGTCCTGGCCTACATCCTGCTTGGCTATGTGGGCGGCTGGCTGCTGATGGCCCAGCCGGGCTGGTTACTGCCCGCCCTGGGCGTGCTGGCCTGTGGCCACGCCATGGTGATCGCCGCCTACCTGGTGCACGACTGCGCCCACAACGCGCTGTTCAAGAAGGTGGAACACAACACCCGTCTGGGACGGGCACTCAACTGGTTCACCGGGGGCTGCTATGGCACCTACGAGGATCTGCGTTACAAGCACATGCGCCATCACGTGGATAACGCCGACACCATCGCCTTTGACTACCGGGCCTGGCTCAAGGCGCACCCGCGCACCGAGAAACTGGTGTTCGCCCTGGAGTGGGCCTATGTGCCGGCGGTGGATTACATGATGCACGCGGTCCTGATGCTGGCGCCGTTCATCGGCTACGCGGACAAAGCCCAGCGGCCCCGGGCGGCGCTGGTGCTGGCGGTGCGTTTCGGCGTATTGGCGCTGCTGGCGCTGTGGAGTATCAAAGCGGTGCTGCTGTACGCGCTGGCCTACACCCTGATGCTCACCGTGCTGCGTTTCTTCGACGCCTTTCAGCACAACTACGAGATTATCGCCATTCTCAACAATCCGGACGCGCCGCTGCCCCACAAAGGCGACCGCGATTACGAGAACGACAACACCTACAGCAACCCGATATCGCGCCGCTGGCCGGCGCTCAACCTGCTGGTGCTCAACTTCTGCTACCACAACGCGCACCACGTGAAGCCCACCTTGCCCTGGTACAAGCTGCCGGCCCTGCACCGGGAACTGTACGGCGACGAGTACCAGCGCACCCTGGCGTTCAGCGACCAGCTGCGCAGCTATCACCGCCACCGCCTGGCCGGCATTCACGCCGAGACCTACGGCCAGGTGCCGGCGCCCCAGGCGATGCGCGAAGGCCGGGCGGTGCCGGTCTACGGGCTCAGCTTCCTGACCGCGTTTTGAGCCCTTTGTCGATTCGTTTGCCGAGTATGGAAGAGGAGCCGCCCATGACCGTTTCCCTGCAGGACCGCCTCGTCACCGGCGCCACCGGCGCCCGCGCGGGGCATGTTGAGAGTGCCGCCCCCGCCGCCGCCCGGCCGCGCCGCCGCTGGCTGGACTTCGGGCAGACCCTGGACTGGCGTCAGCGGCTGCTGCTGGGTAGCGCCGGCTGGCTGGTGTTTTTCGCCGGCTGGTACCTGGCCGCCAACGCCGGCCTGGCGCCGGACCGCCTGTTCCCCGGGCCGCTGCAGGTGCTTGCTTCCCTGCAGGAGCTGTTCGTCGAGAAAGCCTTTCTCGGCGACGTGCTGGCCAGTGTGCGCCGGATTCTGGTGAGTTTCGGGCTGGCGGTGTCCGTGGCGCTGCCGCTGGGGCTGCTGATGGGCGCCTTCGCCCGCGTCGACGGCGTGCTCAACCCGTTCCTGGGCGCCTGCCGGTACTTGCCGGCGCCGGCGTTCATCCCGCTGCTGCTGATGTGGCTGGGCACCGGCGACAGCCAGAAGATCGCGCTGCTGCTGATCGGCGTGGTGTTCTTCCTTTCCATCATGCTCGCCGACGTCACCCGGCAGGTGCCGGCGGCGTTCGTGGAGACCGCCAAAACCCTGGGCGGCGGCCGCCGCGCGGTGCTGTGGACGGTGGTGTTCCGCCATTCGCTGCCGGGCTATCTGGACACCTGCCGGCAGATGCTGGCGGTGAGCTGGACCTACCTGGTGATCGCCGAGATCGTCGCCGCCACCGACGGCATCGGCGCCATGATGATGCGCGCCAAGCGCTTCGTGCACGTCGACGACATCATGGCCGGCATCGTCACCATCGGGCTGCTGGGCCTGGCCCTGGACGCCCTGTTCCGAGTTCTGCACCGCTGGTGGTTCCCGTATCTGCGCGGTGGCCACCAGTGAATTTCGTTCCCCGAGGAGTCATTACCATGCGTATCGTTAAAACCCTGATGCTGGCGGCGGGCCTGAGCTTCTCCGCCGCGGCGGCCCACGCCGCCGACACCGTGCGGGTGTCGCTGTTCTCCTGGCCCGGCTACGGCTTCTGGTTCATCGCCCAGGAGAAAAACCTGGTGCCGGACCTGGACCTGGAAATCACCATCATCGAGGACCCCTACGAGAGCTTCTCGCTGATGTCCGCCGGCGCCCTGGACGTGACCTCCAGCACCGCCGAATACGGCCCCATCGCCGCCGACAAGGAGGTGCCCGTGAAGCTGGTCACCTACACCAACCCCTCCTACGGCACCGACAAGATCGTGCTGGCGCCGGGCGTGGACAGCGCCGAGGACCTGAAGGGCGAATCCGTGGCGGTGCTGGAAGGCGGCCTCACGCAGATCTTCATGGGCATCTGGCTGGAGCAGAACGGCGTCAGCATCAAGGACGTGCAGTTCACCAACCTGATCATGGACGACGCCGTGGGCGCGCTGGTGGGCGGCAATGTGAAAGCCGCTGAATTCTGGGAACCGTTCGGCTCGCAAGCGCTGGAGGCCCTGCCCGGCGCCACCGTGGCCGCGTCCTCCGCCGAGGACGACTGGATTGAAACCGCGCTGCTCGGCGACGGCATGTACATGAGCGACGCCTTCCTCGACAAGCCGGAGCTGGCCGCCAAGACCATGGAAGCCTACTTCAAGGCGGTGGCGTTCTGGAAAGAGAACCCGGAAGAGGGCAACAAGATCATCGCCAAGGGGCTGAACTTCCCGGTCGCCGACGTGGAAAAAGTGATCGGCAAGGACGGCGAGATTCTCAAGGGCGGCATCTGGGTGTTCGACGCCGAACAGGCCGGCAAATTCATGGGCGTGATTCCCGGCGAGCTGCCCCTGGGCCCGCAGAACGGCCAGATGGCGCAGCACTGGGAAACCACCACCGACTGGTGGCTCAAGTTCGGCCTGATCGACGAGCGCCACCCCATCGACGCCGGTGTGAACACCGCGCCGCTGGAAGCCGTGCTGAGCGAATAAACGCGTCCCTGGAAAGGAGAGAACGCCTTATGGATCCGAACCACAACGGGCTGACCCTGAGCCGCGTGGGCAAGACCTTCCGGGCCGGCACGCGCCATGCGCGCACCGCCCTGGAGGATGTCTCGCTGCAGCTCGCCCCCGGCCAGGTGGGGGTGCTGCTGGGCCCCTCCGGCTGCGGCAAATCCACGCTGCTGCGCATGGTGGCGGGCCTGGAAGAGCCCACCACCGGCGCCCTGGCCCTCAACGGCCAGGCGATCACCGGCCCCGGCCGCGACCGGGGCATGGTGTTCCAGAGCTACACCTCCTTTCCCTGGCTGACGGTGCGCCAGAACGTGGCCTACGGGCTGCGCATCACCGGCGACAGCAGCAGCCTGCGGGAAGGGGCGGTGGACTACTTCATCGACGCGGTGCGCCTGGGCGACGTGGCCGATGCCTACCCGCACGAACTGTCCGGCGGCATGCGCCAGCGGGTGGCGATCGCCCGCACCCTGGCCAACCACCCGGCCCTGCTGCTGATGGACGAGCCGTTCGGGGCGCTGGACCCGGAGACCCGCTGGCAGATGCAGTCACTGCTGCTGGAGATCGTGCGCAAGGAGCGCACCACGGTGCTGCTGGTGTCCCACGACATCGAGGAGGCGCTCTACCTGGGCGACGTGGTGTTCTTCCTGTCCAGCCACCCGGGCCGGCTGCGCGAGACCATCCGCCCCGGCTTCAAGGCGTCGCTGGGCGGCGACCGGGAAGCCATGCTCGAACACCCCGAGTACCGGCAACTGGACCTGCACATCCGCCGCATGATGAGCGACGAAGGCCGCTGTGCGAGCGGGCCGGGCCCGCGAAAGGGCGCGAAGCGCCCGGCAGGATCCCAGAGACCTCTGGAAACAGAGCAGTAATAGGGTCTCTGGTATCCCGCCGGCAAGCAGAGCTTGCCTTTCGCGGGCAAGGCCCGCTCCCACAAAGGCCCGGCCCCACAAGGCGGTGTGGTTAGAAGGTCGACCAGCCGGTGAATTCCATAAAACGGTAGAGGGCGTAGCGCAGTCTTGAGTCGTCGGAATACGCTTCGTAGGGTTCGCTGAACAGCTTGCCGTCCGGGTTGCTCCAGCGGCGCTGGAAGGCGTCACGGGCCGTTGTCATGGCCGGGTGGTCGGCGGCGGCGGTGAGCTGGACGCTGGTTTCCAGGTTGAGGTTGTCCAGGTTGCGGCGGGTGAAGTTGGCGGACCCGGCGATCAACACCGCCGGCCGTGCCGCGCCGTCGTCCCCATAGCGCAGCAGCATTTTGGTGTGGCACTGCTCGCCATGGGTGGCGCACCAGCGCACCTCGACCCCGGCGCCGTGCAGCTCCCAGGCGACCTGCCGATTGGGCACGCCGTTCTTTTCGCGGCCGAAGGCGTCCTTGTTGGGGTCCAGTAACAGGCGTATCACCACGCCGCGCTCTTGAGCGTCGGCCAGCGCCTCGATCAGCGGCCGGTGCGAGAGATAGAACACGCCCACATCCAGATGCTCGCCGCTGTCCGCTTGTTTGATTGTTGTCAGCAGGGCATCGCGGATCGCCGCTTCGCTGAGCACCGCCACCGTGGCGCCGTCTTCCTCGCTCCCGGTCTCGGCGCGGGCCAGGGGCCAGCCGTCCGTGTCGTTGTCGCTGGAGAACGCCACCGCCGCCCGTTCCGATTGCAGTAAATCCAGAGCCGCCGGGCCGCTGAAGCGCACCGCGATGTTGGAATGGGCGCTGCTGGCGTCATGGGCGTTGGCGGACGTCACCAGGCCGGTCCAGGTGTCGCCTTCGTCCACCACCAGGGTTTTGCGGTGGTTGGCTTTGAAGTTGATCAGCGCCAGATAGGTGCGCAGGGTGACCTTGCCGTCGCCGGTGGGGTTGGGCAGCCAGCCGCCTTCGGTGCTGTTGCCGGCCCATTGGCAGCACAGCCGCCACAGCGCCGACCAGCTCGGGTTGGAATCGCGCAGGCGCGGCAGCTCCGTGAACACCACCCGCACCCCGGCCGCTTCCAAGCGCTCCAGATGGGGCGCGCGGACGCCGCCGTAGAGCGTGTTGAAGCGGTCGGTGATCAGCACCGCGCGCAGGTCCGGGCGCGCTTGTTTGCGCTCGATCAGAGCGTCGGTGAGCTGCTCACTGAGCGGGCGCAGGGTGTCGGTGGTGGCGCCGGCCATGTCGTTGAACAGGAACATGTCCACCACCACCAGCTTCTCCGCCTGGTCGATCAGGCGGAAGAACTCGTCGAAGATCGCCTGATCGAAATGGCGCCGGGGTTCACCCTGGCTATCCGCCGCCGCCTGATCCACCCAGGTGTCGTCGATCAATACCGCCACATCCTCCGCCGGCCGCGTCGGCCAAGCCTCGCCCACGCCCTCGGGCAGCGGTTTGAACACATGGTAAAGGGCGGTCAGCAGCCAGGCGCAAGCCAGCACCAGAATCAGCAGAAGAACGGGGCGTTTGCGGGAAGAAGGCATGGATTGTCGGTGCTTTTGTGGTTAAGAGGCCTTTTTGAGTACACCGAAAATACGTTTCTGGCATCCCGCCGGCAAGCTGCGCTTGCCTTTCGCGGGCGGGGCCCGCTCCCACAAGGTGGGCATAGGCACTGTGCGAGCGGGCCCTGTGGGAGCGGGCCCCGCCCGCGAAAGGGCGCGAAGCGCCCGGCAACGGTTGCCCCGCAGGATCCCAGAGAGATCTCTAATCCGACCTACCGGTAATCGTCGAAGCCGCTGTCGTGCTTGAAGGTCAGCGGCTGGTCCCAACCCGGCAGCCGAATCTCCCGGTCGTTGATCGCCACGTCGTCGCCGTGCAGCACGCCGTCGTTGAAGTGGTACTCCGGCAGCGCCTGGCCGGCCAGGGCGCGGCGGTCGTACTCGCCGGCGGCGGCGCGGGTGGCGCCGACCTTGTCGCGCCAGCCGTCCAGCGCGGCGGCGCCGTGGCGGCGCGCCAGCAGGTCGGTGGTGGCGTCCGGAGACAGCACCACGGCGGTGGCGTTGTTGCCGCCGAAGCCCTTGGAGTTGAGCAGGGCGGCGTCCGGGCGCAGCTCACGGTGTGCCTGTTTCAGGGACAGCCGGTCCGCGTGCAGGTCGTCGGCGAAGCGCTCCACCGTGGCGATGCCCGGCAGCACGCCGTCGGCGAAGGTGCCCAGGGCCGCCGCCAGCTGGTCGCCGCCGGCGCTGCCCAGGGAGTGGCCCACATAGGCCTTGATCGCCGCCACCGGCCAGTCCTGGATGCCGAAGGCGTCGGCCACCTGGTTGAGCACATGGGATTCGGTGACCCGGTTCTGCGGCGTGCCGGTGCCGTGGGCGTGCACATAGCTGCGCTCGCGCAGGGCGTCCTCGCCGAGCAGCTGGCGCACCAGGTTGGCGCTGCGCGCCAGGGTCAGGTAGTTGCCGATGCCGGGGGAGGAGATCGACTTCTTGGCGCCGTCCGCGTGCACGAACACGTCCGGCACCGCGCCGAGGATGTCCGCGCCCAGTTCCAGCGCCAGGGCGTCGTCCATCAGCACCGCGAACTGGGCGGACTCCGCCATGGTAAAGCCGCAGTTGTCGCCGAACGGCCGGCAGGCGCGGCGCAGGTCGGCGCTGGCGGCGCCGTCCAGGGCGGCCAGAGCCTCGTCCTCGGCGAGCGCGCCCATGGCGCGGTAGCCTTCCATCACTTCCGGCACCAGGGGCGCTTCGCTGGTGCCCACCACCACCAGCCGCGCGCGGCCCTGGCGAATGGCGTGCACGCCGCGCTCCAGGTTGTAGAGGAAGGTGGCGCAGGCGCCCAGCATGCCGCCGGTGGAGCCGGCGCTGCGCAGCACATAGGCGTTGATGAAGTCGGCGGTCATCTCGCCCAGGCCCAGCGGGCACTGCTTGGAGGTGGTGCGGTGGCCCAGGGCCGGGGCGCGCATCATGCCGCCCAGGCCGTTGTCGTCGAGCTGCGCCATGGCGTTGGAGGCGTACACCGCCACCTCATCGGGGGCCAGCCGCCCGCGCAGGCTGTCCCAGGGAATGCCGAGCATGCCGAACGCATCGCTGACGCCGTAGACCGCCATCTGCAGGGCGCGCGGATGGTTGCGCGAGGCGTACAGGGCGCCCGGATCGAAGCCGTCCGGCAGCTGGCCGGCGGCGCTCACCCGGCGGGTGACGTCGGTGGGTACGCGCAGGTCGGCGCCGGCGGGCAGGGTGACGCGGCTGCGCTGGCGGTTGATCGGCTCCACCCGCCAGCCGGTGGGCAGCGGGTCGGGCAGGTCCATATTGCGCATTTCCAGCGTCAGCGGGCTGTCGCTGTGACCGTTCACCGCCATGTTCAGGCGCTGGCTCTCCGGCAGGCCGCGGATCAACGTGCCGTTGAGCAGCGCGGTTTCGCTGTGCACCCCGTTAAGGGCGCCCAGGGCATCCAGGGTTCGCCGTCGGCCGGCGTCATCCAGAGCATCGAACACCAGACGGTGAAAACCGTGGTGCATGGAAGTGCGGCCGGCGGCGTTAATGCCGCCGACGGCGGTGATGACGGGCAGGGCGGGCATAGGACTCCCCAGAATGTGACTGAGCGGTCAATTCTAGGCGCCTAAGGCTTCTTTGCGTATGCGTCAGAAGGGTTGATGTTGCAACGGGATATTACCGGCGCCAATACCTTGTGGGAGCGGGCCCTGCCCGCGAAAGGCCGGCAAAGCCGGCCGGCGGGATTCCAGAGATCCTGTTTGTACCGCGGTCAGATCAGCTCCACCGCCACCGCGGTGGCTTCGCCGCCACCGATGCACAGGCTGGCCACGCCGCGCTTGCCGCCGGTGCGCTTGAGCGCGTGGATCAGCGTCAGGATGATGCGCGAGCCGGTGGAACCGATCGGGTGCCCCAGGGCGCAGGCGCCGCCATGGATGTTGAGCTTCTCGTGGGGGATGCCCAGGTCCAGCATCGGCATCATCGCCACCATGGCGAAGGCTTCGTTGATCTCGAACAGATCCACGTCGTCCACGCTCCAGCCCACTTTCTTGAGCAGCTTCTCGGTGGCGCCGATCGGGGCCACGGTGAACTCGCTGGGATGGCGGCTGTTGGTGGCGTGGCCGAGAATCCGCGCCAGCGGCTGCAGGCCGCGCTGCTGCGCCACGCTTTCGCGGGCCAGCACCAGCGCCGAGGCGCCGTCGGAGATCGAGCTGGCGTTGGCGGCGGTGACCGTGCCGTCCTTCTTGAACGCCGGCTTGAGGCCGGGGATCTTGTCGATATTGGCGTTGCCGGGCTGCTCGTCGGTGTCCACCACGGTCTCGCCTTTGCGGGTTTTCACCGTCACCGGCACGATCTCGTCGGCGAACCAGCCGTTGTCGATGGCGGCCTGGGCGCGCTTGAGGGATTCAATGGCGAAGTTGTCCATCTGCTCGCGGCTGATGCCGCGCTGATCCGCCACGTCCTGGGCGAAGGCGCCCATCAGGCGGCCGGTCTCGGCGTCTTCCAGGCCGTCCAGGAACATGTGATCCGCCACCTGGCCGTGACCCATGCGGTAGCCGCCGCGGGCCTTGTCGAGGATGTAGGGCGCGTTGCTCATGGACTCCATGCCGCCGCTGACCACGATGTCGTGGCTGCCGGCCTTGATCATGTCGTGGCAGAACATGGTGGCGCGCATGCCCGAGCCGCACAGCTTGTTAATGGTGGTGGCGCCGGTGCTGTCAGGCAGGCCGGCCAGACGCATGGCCTGGCGGGCCGGGCCTTGCTTGAGGCCGGCGGGCAGCACACAGCCCATCACCACGTCCTCGACGTCCTCCGACTTCAGCCCGGCGCGGGCCACCGCTTCGCGGATACAGGCGCCGCCCAGTTCCGGCGCGCTCATCGGCGCCAGGGAACCCTGGAAACCGCCCATGGCGGTGCGCGCTCCGTTGAGGATGACGATGTTGTTCTCGGACATGCTTTTGCTCCGCTTTCAGAGGTCTCTGGAATCCTGCCGGGAGCTTCGCTCCCTTTCGCGGGCAAGGCCCGCTCCTACAGTTGTAAAAAACGGGCGTATTGTACTTGAGATCACCGTACTCGTCCCCAAGTGAGAGAGGGCAACGGGCTCGGACTTTTCCGAAAAAGTAATCATTCTCAACAAGCGCCGTGCGAGCGCTCACCGCCTTTTACGCGGTGGTTCGTCGACAGGCGGCTTGTTATGATGCTTCGGTAATTTTTTCGTCCGAATAGCAATTCGACAACAGTCAGGGGAATTGACTATGGCTTTTGAACTTCCGCCGCTTCCTTTCGAGAAAGACGCTCTTGAACCGCACATCTCCAAAGAGACGCTCGAGTATCATCACGGTAAGCACCACAACGCGTACGTCACCAAGCTCAACGATCTGATCAAAGGGACCGACGACGAAGGCAAATCCCTGGAAGAGATCATCCAGAGCGCCAAGGGTGGTCTGTTCAACCAGGCCGCGCAGGTCTGGAACCACACCTTCTACTGGAACAGCCTGAGCCCCAACGGCGGCGGCGAGCCGTCCGGTGCACTGGGCGAAGCGATCACCAAGAAGTTCGGCTCTTTCGATAAGTTCAAGGAAGAGTTCAACGCCAAGGCGGCCGGCAACTTCGGCTCCGGCTGGACCTGGCTGGTGAAAACCTCCGACGGCGGCGTGGACATCGTCAACACCGACGACGCCGACACCCCGATCGCCCACGGCAACGGCCAGACGCCGCTGTTCACCGTGGACGTGTGGGAGCACGCCTACTACATCGACTACCGCAATGCCCGTCCCAAGTATCTGGAATCCATCTGGAACCTGATCAACTGGGACTTCGCAGCGAAAAACTTCGCCTAAGCGACGTTCTTGTGGGAGCGGGCCCCGCCCGTTCCCTCAGCGCTTTGCGCTTTCACCACCTCCCCGCATACTGCTTCCCCCGGAACTTTCTCTGTTTCCCCGCACACCAAGCCACACCTCTGTGCGCCAATGACGGCGGACGGGTAAGATAGGTGTTTTCCCACATCGGACAGGACAGGGTTTCCCCATGACTCGAGAGCGAGACGTCAAGCTGGGTGATATCGACGACGTATCCGTGGACGAGCCGCGCCGGCAGCGCGCCAGCGCCCCGCCGCCCCAGGGCGGCAACGGCGGCGACCGGGGCAAAGGCGGCGGCCGCACCCCACCGCCGCGCCAGGCGCCCCCGCGCAGCGGTGGCGGCAACGGCGGCTGGATCTTTCTCACCCTGGTGCTGGCGGTGGCACTGGCCGTAGCGTGTGCTTACTTCTACCGGGAGATCACCCAACTGCAGGGCCAGATGGAAACCCGCATGGGCATGTCCTCCGAGCAGCTGGAAAACCTGCAGGCACGCCTGTCGGCCACCGACGAGTCCCTGGACCAGTCCGCCGGCAAACTGCGCGAGACCCTGGACAACCAGAACAAGGCCATCGACAAAAACGAAGATGAGATCCGCAAACTCTGGGACGTCAGCAACAAGCGCAACAAGGAGTGGATCCAGGAAAACCAGAAAACGGTGCAGAGCCTGCGCGACAGCCTCAAGAGCAACGACAGCGCCCTGGCCGGCTTGAAGAAAACCGTCAGCGGCTACGACCAGAGCATCAAGAACACCCAGAGCCAGATCGGCGAGCTGAAAACGCAGATCGACAGCGCCGTTAAAGCGGTCAACGAAAGCAGCTCGCAGTGGCGCACCCAGATCAACCAGCTGGAAACCCAGGTGGACGTGGTGGTGGACACCGTCAAGCAGCTCGAGCAGCAGAACCAGAGCCAGAAGGACGCCATCGCCGAGCTGCGTAGCAGCGCCGGCGGCGCCGATCAGCTCAAGCAGCGGCTGGACGACATCGACGCCGCCATCAAGGCGTTCGATCAGTACCGCATCCAGGTCAACAACCGGCTGGACCGGCTGGAGCAGTAACGCCCACGGTCGGGTTACGCTTCGCTAACCCGACCGGTCGCTGCTATAATGCCGCCGCTTGCGCCAGTGGTGGAATTGGTAGACACGTCAGGTTTAGGTCCTGATGCCGCAAGGTGTGGGGGTTCAAGTCCCTCCTGGCGCACCACTAACCTATTGATTTCCCTGTAATTTCCCCGCTTTTCCCGGCACGGTGTCGAAAACGTGTCGAATCCGACCAATCGGGCCGTAACTGATGGCATCCTTCAAGTGATCCGGCGCGAGATGGGCGTAGCGCATTGTCATCGCCAGGGACGAGTGCCCGAGGATTTTTTGAAGGGTCAGAATATTGCCGCCATTCATCATGAAATGACTCGCAAACGTATGCCGCAGAACATGAGTAGCTTGGCCTCGAGGTAGCTCGATCCCCGACCGTTTAAGAGCCTTCTCAAACGCTGGGGCGCACCGGCTGAACAATCCATGTGCCCGGAAATGGGCGAGTAACCGGCACTCCAGATCAGGGGATATAGGTATGGTACGGGTCCGCTTCGATTTGGTGTTGACGAACGTCACCGAGTGATTCCGCACCCTATCAGGCGTCAAAGCCTGCCCCTCACCCCACCGGCAACCAGTAGCAAGGCAGATGACGGCCACCATATAGGCATGGGGTAACTGCGCGGTGCGCTCAATGGTCCGCAGCAACACATCGATCTGGTCAACAGTCAGGTAGCTTAGCTCCCGTTCCTGAAGCTTCAGCATGCGCACCTTGGCCAGAGGGTTGGGGTACGAGATCTCACCCAGCCGGTTCAACTCATTATAAACAGCACGGAGATAGCCCAACTGATTATTGAGCGTCTTGCCAGAAGTGCCATTCTGTAACGCGATCCCACGAGCTTCGGTGAAGTCACCGGCGGTTAGCTTCGACGCTATAGGGTTACCCATCCGATCACAGACGCCATACAGGCTATTTCTACGCCGCTTGCCGTCGGTGAGGGTCTGCCCGTGGACCAAGTACCAACGGTCAACCAGTTCCCGCAGCAAACGCCGATCCTTAACCGGTGGGGACCACAGTGGATTATGTGCATAGCGGACACGAATTGCGGCCACAAATCGCCGGGCCTCAGCTTTTGTATCAAACCGTTTTCGATGACGCTTTCCCTTCACCGGCTCAACATCGACAAACCAACGACCGTCCGGCAATTGTTTGATCATATCGCACGGCCATATCGGATATAGCGCTCCTCGAGCAGATCACGAACATGGCGACGCAGATCGGCAGGCTGTTTGCCTTTAAGCACGTAATGCTCACGAATCAGATCGTCAAAGAACGGTAACGACTGAATAGCCTTCCAGGCCTGGGTCGCAGACATTCGGTGGCGTGCAGCGCAACTGATAAAATTGCCGAGAAGTAACTCCACGTTTTTTCCAGAAAACCCCGAGGCGGTTTTATAGTGTCGGCGATACTCGACGGCGGGCGGTTCCACCGGATATGCCTGCTGCCCTATCAGCGTCCAAAACGGATCGAACCAGCCGGGCCGTTGAAGATACCGAAACGCATCACACCCGTACCGCCACAGCCCGTCCAGATGATCGTACAGACTGGCATAGTCATTGAAGTGCAGAATCTCGCCAGTGCGGTGATCAACGGAACCCTCCGCAAACTGCTGGACCACCGAGTGATGAAAACGGAACTCGATCCGATAGACCGGCGTGTTTTCCTGGAAATGGCCACTCTCACACCAGACGGAACGCCAGTAATCCAGCTTGTCACGAACCTTGGCCTCTGCCGTTTTATCGTAAACGGCTAACTGGATGCCGGAGGGGGAACCAAAAAGCCAAGATTCACCACGGCCATAGACCGCCATGGTGCTAGCGAACTCGACTTCGTCAATACCGTGATAGCTTCTCACACGCCGAGACCGGCAGTGTAAGCGGCTCTCGAAGTCTTTGGGCGGCAGCCAACCTTGTACATCCAAAGCAACGTGTACGGCAGCCTGCTGCGGCTCAGCGCCGACCAACACAGCATCGGCAAACCGGTTCATCATGGTCTGCAACTCGGTTGGGCTTTGAGACCGGATACAATGAGGTGACACCTCGATTTTCAGGTGAGGCCCAGGCGCATCAGGCTGAGCGTGAAACGACTTCACGAGCAGGATAACGCCCAGGTCGGCGTTCTGTAACCGGTACTGATAACCGGAATCACGTCCGATACGACCAGCCGACCACCGCTCCCCGGCGAAATCCACAATGCCAGGAGCGTCGAACAGCGAAAGGATATCGGCGTGCAGACTACCGCGATAAAGCTGCCGAACCGTATCAGTACCGAAATGAAGGACGTTGACGCCACGCAGATCAAACGTGTCCCCAGTAACGGGATCGACAAATAGTTGGCCCCAGGGCGATTCCTCAAAATCGGTATCCAGAGCAATACAGTGTTTCGGTGCCTTAGACATAATGAACTCCTAATGTGCGTTACTGTGCACGCTAACGCTCAGTTATAAGACGTGTTACAGGGACGTCTCTTCGTTTTGTGCGCGGGGGCGGCGCGCGTTCGCCTGCGCTCGCCCCCGCGCCGAATCCCCTTCCTCTCTAACGCGATCCGCATCCGCTAGATGATTGAACACCCCATCCTCCAATGCGCGCTTGCAGACTGACAACGGCATACCGCGAATACGGGTCCCCTGTTGGGTGTGGCATTGGCAATCTGACATATCAGCCCGAAACGCCATGCAGCCATGAATAACCGGAACCGATTTAGGCGCCTTCGCCACAGCATCATAGAGCGGTGCTGTATACGGAACGCCCGGAATCTCAGGTGATAACAGATCGGACCAATCCGCACTTGTCGGGACCGAGCTTGACCTCGCGGAAACTCTCTGGACGCCTGTTACGGGTTCCGACCCACTTTGATCAGGCGTTTCCTCCGAACCCGCTGAGTTAACCCAGGACCACATATACCAGCCACCAAACACCAGCCCAGCGATCAGCACAGGAATAATCAAAAGCCGACTAGGTATTCGGAACTTGTGGGTGTGAACCTCTGCAGAATGATAGAGGCCCCATACTTTCTTAGGGAGTTTGACCTGGCGCTTGTTGCAATCCTGCTTTAGCGACCACTTGTCCTTGAGGTCGATTACACCATTACCCTTGTGGTACTCGGTAACCAAGGGTGCGCCGAAGCTTCTAGAATAATGGAAGTGTTCATTGACATACTTGCGGGCTTCGTGATCAACCGCCGTGGGCGCCTGGGTGATGAATACCACGTCCAAACCCCTATGCCGGTGTTTGCTAAGTATTGAGCAGCCTTCGGGGGTCGGACGCGAGAGCGGGCGCTGAGGAAAGATATCCTGAACTTCATCGATAATGACGACTGAACCGTCCTCGACATGCTTATGCCACTCCCTCGCCTCATCGTCCGATAACTCGGTCCAGGGAAGCTGTAGATCGCGGATACCGCGATGATAGATGGGCCTGTCAGTGACGTCTTTATACTTTGCGATGACGTGACTGGTTTTGCCAGAGCCGGGCGCACCGGTAACCAGTGTGAACATTGATCACCTCCCGCTAGGAATCGGCAACGCCGGCGATTTTCTTAGTTGCGCCCATCGCAGCGCGAATAGCCCACCGGACTGCATAAGCCGACAGAATGACACTCATGGCTTTATCAACTTGCAGCTGTATCAAAAGACCCGCCATGTCAGCGGTGATTCCCTGGAACTGGTCGATCACTTCCGCCGTAAGCAGGTCCATCAGGGAGTTAAACCCTATATGCGTCACCACCCCGAGCCCTAAGGCCAATAGCACTCTGCCGACAAGGCTGCTGACGATTTTTCCAAGGAAGATAGCGATAGGTATTAGAATAGCCGGCATTTATATACCCTCCGCGACGATACGCGCCGCCCAAAAGTACGCCATAGCCAAAATCAGGTAGCCGAGCATACCGGCGAGGTCCCAAAATGGCGTCATATCGAACTGGTAGGATTTTCCGTAGAACTGAAAATCAAGCACCGGGGCGCTGCTACTTCCTTGTAGGAAACCGCTGTCGTCAAAACCGTCGAAGTATTCTGATACGTCAATGTCGGCTTTTTTCACCTTGTTTTTTTCATTCGAGTCATCCAGCAACGAATCACCGTCTGAATCTTCGTTAAACTCCTCAGTGCCCTTCAGATCGTCCCGCCATAATTCCTGATCACACCGGACATGGAATAGCTCAATCGCTAATGCACATCGAGTTGGATCCATATCGTCTGAGCAATCGGGTTCCTTACGTTCATCCTTTTCACAGGTGCCGCCGTCATGTGAACCCTGCTCACCATTGCCGGAGTCGCCGTCTCCATCATCTTCAATACCGCCGGGCTCACCGTCTGGAATACCGTTCCCATCACCGTCCTGCTCACCGTCCGGCGTGCCGTCGCCATCGGCGTCAGGATCATCGGGAGCGGGATCATCTTTGTTGGGAATACCGTCGCCGTCGCTGTCGGCATTACCGTCGCTATCAGACGGTTCCTCATAGTTTGGATCATCCTGGCCGCAGTAGCTATCACCGCTCGGACCACCACCCTCATTACAGGGTTGAGCGTCAGGCGGCATACGACAGTAGACACCACCGCCCGCTGTAACCTGATTGGGACAATCGCCGCCGCCCTTAGGGCAGTAGCGGCCATCAAAGCCCTGGTAGCAGCCATCCTCATCTGTGTAATTTTCGAAGGGCGCAGATGGCTGCGCGCCGGACGGAGTCTCACAATACTCGCCGGTACTGGTTCCGATGTACCAATAGGTGCGACCGTTAGGGCCACCCACCCATGGCGCACCAGGCCAGCGACCCCGGGTCGTCATCAAGCAGTTCTGATAGCAGGTCGAGGAGCCAAGCGGGGAACCCGATGTGATCTGCTCAATCTCTCCGGCGGGAATGGGGCATTCGGGCTCCTCATCAGTGCAAACATAGCCCCAACGATCAGAAACCACTCCGTTGGCAGGAATCAAACGAGGGTGGCTGTCCGGACAACCCCATCGACGCCAGCGGTACTCCTCACCCTGGCCGGAGAATGGCTCAGTCCAGCGCTCGCAACGGGCGTTAACGTAGTTCGCCCATGGATCTTCATCGCACTGAGGGAAAGTTGGCGGCTCAGTCATTACTTCACCATTTTCCCTACAGGTTGCGGGCTGACCAGCAGAACCACCGAAAATACAAGAACCTTCATCACCACCGGGGGTTCGATAGGTAACTTCAGCCCCGGCTAACGAACTGAGAGCAAGCCCCACAACGCAAAAAACACAACGAAGAAGAAGGGACAGGCCACGACCCTGCAAGGGGTAGCCTATAGAAGCCGCACAAGATATCTCACGAAAAGAGAACATAGATCGACACCAAACCCACCACCAAATAAACGTATTGCTCGATCATTTTTATATCCCAACTATCAACGTAGTAATGGCTCGGAGATAAAAACGGGGACCGAAGTCCCCGCCGGGCTTAGGAGAAGATCATCCCCTTGACCCACTTGAAGGTGATCGCCAGGGCCGCAGCCCCGATGATCAGACCGCCGACCGTGGCGAGGGCGGTTTCGAGGTTGCCGAAAGACGACTCAACGGCGGCAGTGTCGATACCCGCCGTTTGAGCCATCGCCAAACCGGAGACCATGCTGGTACCGGTGATCAGGGCCGCTTTGTGGCCGTATGCTGAGGCTTTCGCCTTCAGCGCGTTTGCTTGCGCTTTCATAAAACACCTCTTAATCAAAGTCAGGAAAGATCAGCCGTCTCAACCACTTAAACGAAGCCGCGACGGCAAACGACGCGAACGCCAGACCCAGGAACAGGCTGGCATCCGCATACGACAACGGGGGCAGCGTAAGCGGCACCCCATCGACGTTCTGGAGCGTGCCGGTGCAGAGCGCAGCGCCGTCCGCCGCTTGCTGCCATTCGCCGTTTGTGCACGCTATGAGTTCCATTACCCGCTAACCGTTTACTTGTCAGCGGGCTGTTTGTTCGCCGTAGAGCCGGCGGCTTTCTCGGGAACGACACCGACGAAGAACGGCTGAGACTTGCCCCCGGCGGCTTTGCGGAGCATTGCAACGAAATTGACGTTGTCGCCGGGCTTCAGGTTGGGAAGCTGGTCAAACACCTGAGGGTCACAGCCAATTTTGGTGACCTCATAGCCCCGAGTATTGGCCGCGTTGTCACCCACTGGCTCCTGGCCGGTAAAAACAGAGGAAAACGTACGACCATCCACAGTGACGCGAGTGATCCCGAGTACAGTTACATTCATCTCAAATTGCATGGTTTTGCCCTCTCAGAATTGGCCGTTTTATAGGCCGTTGCTTTATTTAAAGTGGTTACGCGTTCGCCAGGGCGGTTAAGCCGCAATCCCGAAGGATCGCCCTGGCGTCTGTATTCTTCTCACTTGCATGGGTGCGGCAGAGCGCCCGAACTTCGCGTTCAGTCTTTCCGAAACCCATGAAGCGCCAGGGTGCGTATTGGTGCTTAGGTAATTCCCCGGCACTCCAACAGCGTTCCGCTACATAGATACCTTCACGGAGTTTTGGGGTTCGGTATAAACCGCATTCGCTAAAGCTTTTGTTCGGTGCTATCCGTTTAAAATCCATGTGTGCGCCCTCCGGGCCGGGCTCTACTCGCTTCGCTCCCCGGTACACAGGTGTACCGGCCCTTACGGGTCACGATCCCTCGCACCTCCGCCTCCGGCTCCGCGCTCCGCTTGGCGGGGAGGAAAACCACTCCCTCGGACTCCGGATCAAGAGCGGGGCCGCCCCACACCGTCACCGACACCCTCGGTCTGTTCGCGGACTGTGAGACGCCCAGTGAACGGCGCAAGGCCGGGCGGCTTCGCCGTGGCTGCGCCAGCCTTGCGCCGTTCACTGATCGTCTCCCTGATCGTCCGCGACCGAGGATGACGGTGACGGAGCGGGGCTAGAGGGGGTTACGCTAGACGCAAAATCGGGACAACCGGCTTCCATCCAGGCGGTGAGGACCGCGCCACCAAGGGTCCACAAATCCGTGCCGCGACGGATGGCTTCCTCTTGCAGCGACAGATAAACGGAACTGGGCGCCACCACGTAAAAGCGACGGTCCTTATCTTCAAAATTGGTACGACGCGGCGGAATCACAGATGCGGTCATAGCGCCCCCTGAAACAGCGATAATTGCGGGGATTGATCACGACCGGCCCGGTAGATAAAGGCCAGGGCGTCGGATCGGCGAGACTCGGGGAATTCGGCGGTGTCGATAACACCAACCAGATTACGAACGTGGACACGAAGCACCCCATTTGCAGAAGTGATTACCCCCAGCAGGCGGACGCCCGCACGGCGGAGAAGGGACACCTGAGCCAAGGACATGGCGGCGGATTTAACGCCCTGCCAGCAGTAGCGACGGCCTCGACGTTTATAGGTGGCGCGGATCATTGGCCGGACTCCCGACGACGCTTAAGTTGAGTGCCAACCAGATCAGCCCAGTGCTCCAGAAGATTCTCGAAATTGCGGAGTTCGGAATCATCGAAATCGTCAAGATCATCAAGCATGACTTCGTCCAGCTTGATCCAAGCCTCCCGAGCAACGTTTTGACCGCTCATACCTCGCCCTCCCGTAACTGATCGACCAGAGCAACAACATTCACCATTCGGCGACGACCGACCGTCACAACCGGCAGATAACCTTTATCGACCCAGCCGCGCACAATCCCCGGTTCCGTTCTGATCCACTCCGCGAACTCAGCCCACGGCATCAGCGGCGGCCAGTCAGCTTGCTTGTTCATCCCTTCCCCAATGTCCGGTATCATCACTCTGTACCACTGTGTTTGTTTCTTACTAAGTAACTATTACTCAGTATAGACTATGTTCTAACCGAGTAAATAGTAATGAGTAGAATTTATTGGAATGATAAAAGATCGCCTTATAAGCCTGTTCGATAAAGAACGGACAACCGTCTGGTTTGAAGAGAAAACCGGGATAGGGAGATATCGCTGGCAGAACGTCAAAAGCGGGAAAGCACGACTAACCGATAAGGAAATAGAAGCGGTGATGGAACTGTTTCCTGAGTACCGGTGGTGGCTGATGACCGGAGATATCAAACCTGAAATAGGGCAAACAAGCCCCGAATATGAAGACGCTAACGCCGCGTTGAAGAAACACGGAGAGGGATAGAGATAACACGCCGGGCAGGAAGGGCCTGGTTCTCTAGGAGGGGGATATAAGGATGACGGACCAACACAACAATGCCGCAACCATCGGATTAGCAATCATCGCTGCGGCCATAATCATAATCGGTGGTTGGATCGGATATACCGAGTACAAGGAAGCTCAGGCGATCAAATTCTTAAACCAGATGGGCCGAGAATTCGAAGAAGAAACTGAGCGAAGAGTACGAGAGCAGGAAGAGCGTAGAGAACAACGCCGATACGAACAGCAACAGGCTAAGGAACGGGCTGAATTGGAGAAGCGGCGAAAAGCTGAATACGAAAGAAAGCTGGAACAGCACATCAGCGAAGAATGCCGCTTCTGGAAGCTACAAAACCAAGAGAACCCAACGGACCGGACCGCCACCAAGGTGAAACAGCACTGCCCCTTTGGATGAACCGTGGGGCTTCTCGCCCCACACCCCCGCCAGTCTGCGACTGGACGCAAAAAGTGTCGAAAAAGCGTCGAGATCAAAGTGTAAGGAAGGGCATCAGTGTGCGCACGGGAAAAGCTAAGTGACTGTTTTGTGAGGAAAAGTGACGCGATGTGCACAAGGGTATAGGGTTCAAGTCCCTCCTGGCGCACCAGTCTTTCTACAATCTGTTTCCAAGGATGGAAAAATGAAGACACCAACAGGGACAGTCCTGCTCTCAGCCTTTCTGTTTTTCTCCCCGACGCTCGCCACGGCGGATACCGCGTTGGAACGGCGAGTCGCCAAGTACGCTTCTCTTTGCGATGACTACGAGCGCTCCAAGACGCACGTCGAATGCCATCGTCCGCCCGGCAGTTATAAGCACGCCTACGAGATGACCGGCCAGGCCCGCGAGCGGGCGCTGGCGCAGGGGCGCAAGTTGCTGCGGATGCGGAAGGAAACCGATGAGGCGATGGATCGGGTCGGGCGTGATCGGCGTTTGTATCGGTAAGAAACTTGCCGGGTGGCTGGCGCCACCCTTTCGCGGGCCGGGCCCGCTCCCACAGGGGCCTGCTCCCACAAGCTCCGCTATTTCTTCTTGAGTTTGGCCTTCAGGTTCTTGTCCATGCGGCGGAAGAACGGTTGGGTGAGTTTCACCGCCGGGCCGGGCGCGGCGGCGAGCACCAGGCTGCCGAGGGTGCCCAGGGGTTTGCCGACGCGGGCGGGGCGGTCGCGCAGGGCCTTGATGATCCAGCCGGCGGCGTCTTCCACGCTCATCATGCGCATGTGCTTGTAGATTTCCGTGCGGTTGGACATCGGCGTGCGCACCATGGGGAAGTAGACCATGGTGGCCTGGATGCCCTTGTGGCCGAGCTCCGCGTTGAGCGAGCGGGAGTACGAATCCAGCGCCGCCTTGCTGGCCAGGTAGGCGGAGAACAGCGGAATCGGCACCTGGGCGGACAGGGTGGAGGCGTTCACCACCTGGCCGCGGCCTTGCTCCAGGAAGCGCGGTATCAGCCCCATGGTCATGCGCACCGCGCCGATGTAGTTGAGCTGCATGGTGCGCTCGTAGTCGTGGATGCGGTCCAGCGCCTCGAGGATGGGGCGGCGGATCGAGTGGGCGGCGTTGTTGACCAGGGCGTCCACCCGCGGATGCTCATGCAGGATGGCGTCCAGGCTGGTGGTGATGCTGTCCGCGTTGGTCAGGTCGGTGGGGTAGATCCAGGCCCGGCCGCCTTTGCGGTGGATGTCGTCCTGCACCCGTTCCAGTTCCTGTTCCCGGCGCGCCACCAGGCACAGTCGGGCGCCGCGCGCGGCCAGCTGTTTGGCCGCTTCCTCGCCGATGCCGCTGGAGGCACCGGTGAGTACGATGGTTTTATTCTTGAAGGTCATTGATCAGTCCTTTCTCCCGGGCCGCCTGCATCACCAGCTCGCCGGTGCTGCCCACCGGGCGCGCGAAGGAGCGGTCGTAGTGGGCCTGGTTGAGGGCGTGGCATTCCTTGCTGATCAAGTCATAGAGCTCGCGCGGCGCCATCCCTTCGGCGGCGGGCAGCGCCACCAGGCCGAATACCCGGTAGTCGATGCGCTGGCGGCCGGCGGCCTTGAGCAGCTCCGGCACCCAGCCGGTGGGGGAAAGCTGGGTCTGGTAGCGCAGGTTCTGGTAGTCGAGCTGGCTGGCCAGGGCGTCGGCGTCGACCACTTCGAAGTAGTTGCTCACCACCAGGCCCAGAAGCTCGTCGAGACGCTCCCAGACGATGCGTTTCTGCTCGTCGGAGTAGGCGTTCCAGTCCACCACTTCGTGGCTGAAGCGGCGGCAGCCGCGACAGACGGTGTCGCCGAAGACGGTGGAACAAACGCCGATGCAGGGGGTGCCGATGCGGGGTTTGGACATGCCGGGATTGTAACGCAAGCGCTCCCGGTTGTGTGAACCCTCTAGGGGCTGAACAGGCCCTAGGGAATATCCCGTGCCGGCTCCGGGTCGGTTTCGGTAAGCCGCTTCTTGCTCTGCAGCAGGGTTTTCCAGTCCTGCACATAGGCGGGCAGCGGCGGCGACACCTTGTTCAGGCCGGTCATTTCCTGGAACGCCTGGGGGCTGATGGTCTTGCCGCCGTACATGTGCGCCAGACGCAGCAGGGCGTGGGTGTGCAGCTTGCGCTGGGAATCGAAGCGCTGGTCGTAGTAGGTGTACTTGTCGTCCCAGCCGAGGATGCGGGTGTGCACCATGAAGCGCTGGTAGGGGCGCAGCTCGCGGACATAGGCGATTTCGCTGTTGGCCACCACGGCGCTGGCGCGGGCCTCGATCATGCGGTTGAGCAAGCCGGTGACCACCGCGTGCTCCAGCCGGCAACGGTCCATGATCTTGGTGTACTTGCCGTTGTTCAGGTGCATGTTGAGATCGATGTCCAGCAAACCCACCCGGAATTCCATGGACACCACATCGAACAACGAATAGGTGGGCGTGCGTTTGCGGCGCCGGGCGGCGCTGATCAATTCCAGCATTGGTGTTTTCCTTCCCCAGGGCGTTCGCCAGCGGCCAACGCGAATCAAACTACAGGATACAGGATACGGCGGGCCCCGCTACATGGCGCCGTGCCCCCGTACCGGCGGCCCTCAGACCGCCTTCGCCAGATGAATACTGAACAGGCCTTCGTCGTCCACCCAGCTGGACAGCGGCGCGAAGCCGGCGTCGCTCAGTTCCCGGGTGAAGGTCTCCACCGTGAATTTATAGGAGTTTTCGGTGTGAATGCGACTGCCCGGCGCCAATTCGATGGTGTGGCCGTCGATGCGTATGGAATGCGCTTTTTTGCACTCCAGGTGCATTTCAATGCGCCCCAGCGTTTCGTTGTAGAACGCCCGGTGCTCGAAGGCGGAGACATCGAAGCCGCATTCAAGCCGGGCGTTGAGATGCTCCAGGGCGTTGAGGTTGAAGGCGGCGGTGTGGCCGGCGCTGTCGTTGTAGGCGGCGTTCAGCCGGGCCGGGTCTTTTTGCAGGTCGGCGCCGATCAGCAGGTAGCCGTCGTCGCCGGCCAGGCGGCGCAGGCCGGCCAGAAAATCGGCGCGGGCGTCGGGCTCGAAGTTGCCGATGGTGGAGCCGGGGAAAAACACCAGCCGGGGCACATCGGTGGGGTAGCCGGGCAGGTCGGCCGGGAAATCCAGCGCCTGGGAGTAGTCCGCGCACACCGCGTCGAAACGCACCGAGGGGTATTCACCGGCCAGCGCGCGGCTGGCGTCGAGCAGGCACTCCCGGGAAATCTCCAGGGGCATGTAGCCGTAGGGGCGCCACTGGTCGAGCAGAATGCGCACCTTTTCACAGCCGCCGGCGCCGGGCTCGGCGATCACCAGGTCGTCGCCCAGTTGCGCCGCCATGCCGGCGGCGTGCTCGCGCAGCAGCGCCGCCTCGGTGCGGGTGGGGTAATACTCCGGCGTGCGGGTGATGGCGTCGAACAACGACGAGCCGCGCTCATCGTAAAAGTACTTCGGGTCCAGGGTGGGGCGCGCCGCCGACAGTGACGCGGCCACCTCCCGGGCCGCGTCCGCCACCGGCGGGCGCAGGTCCAGGAAAGTCAGGTTAGGCAATAATTGTTGGGGTTGGGGCACGGCCTGCCTCCATGCTGTGTGCCAGACGTACGCCGCTGAACTGCCAGCGCAGATGAGGGTAGAAGAAGTTGCGGTAGGTGGCGCGCAAATGGCCCGGCGCGCTGGCGCAGGAGCCGCCGCGCAGCACCATCTGGTTGCACATGAACTTGCCGTTGTACTCGCCCACGGCGCCGGCGGCGGCCGCGAAGCCGGGGTAGGGCAGGTAGGCGCTGGCGGTCCATTCCCAGACATCGCCGAACAGCTGCGCCGGGCCCTCGCTGTCGGCGCCGGCCACCCCGGGGTGGAAACGCCGGTTGTCGACGAAGCCGGAGGACGATCCGGAGACCACCGGCAGCCCGGCGGCGGCGTGTTCCCACTCCGCTTCAGTGGGCAGGCGCTTGCCGCTCCAGCGCGCGAAGGCGTCGGCTTCGTAGTAATTCAGGTGGGCCACCGTCTCCTGCGGGTTCACCGGCCGCCGGCCGGCCAGGGTGTAATAGGCCGGCGTGTCGCCGTCCAGATCCCAGTAGAGCGGGGCTTGCGCGCCCTGTTCCTTGAGCCAGGCCCAGCCGTCGGACAGCCACAGCTCCGGGCGCCGGTAGCCGCCGTCCTCGATAAAGGCCAGGTATTCGCCGCAGGTCGCCGGGCGGCTGGCCAGGGCGAACGGCTCCAGCCACTGGCGGTGGCGGGGTGTTTCGTTGTCGAAGCAGAAGCCCTCGGCGGGGTCGGCGCCGATCTCGGTGAGGCCGCCGGAGTATTCGTGCCAGCGCAGCGGTGGCGCCTGGGCGTCGCTGTCCTGGCGGGGCCGGTACACCGGCGCCAGCGGGTTGTGCGAGAAGCTGAACTTGAGGTCGGTGACCAGGAGCTCCTGGTGCTGCTGCTCGTGCTCGATGCCCAGCGCCACCAGGTCTATCACCTCGTCGGCCACGTCCGGGCGGTTGAGCAGCGCCTGCATCGCCTCGTTCACGCTGGCCCGCCAGGCGCGCACCGCCTCGTTGCCCGGCCGCGACAACAGATGCCGCTGCGGGCGCGGGTACTGTTCGCCGACGCCGTTGTAATAGCTGTTGAACAGATATTCGAAGCGCTCGTCGGAGGGTTTGTAGCCGGGCGCGAAAGGCTTGAGGATAAAGGTCTCGAAAAACCAGGTGGTGTGGGCCAGGTGCCAGCGCGGCGGGCTGACTTCCGGACAGGCCTGCAGGCCCATGTCCTCGGCGGTGAGCGGCTCGCACAGGGTCTCGCTGAACGCGCGGGTGTCGGCCAGGCGCCGGGCCAGGCCGGCATGCCGTGGTTGCGTTTCTGGCTGGCTCATAGGGGGTTCCCTCTCGCTCTTCATTAACAAGAATGCGTATCTCCCTGAGCGGAAGCAACAATGTAGCCCCGGGTTTGCGTGGTTATACTCAAGTTTTACACAAGGAGACAGTATGAACATCCAAGGTAAAGTCGCCGTGATTACCGGTGGGGCCTCGGGCCTCGGTCAGGCCACCGCCGAAGCGATCATCGCCAAGGGCGGCAAGGTGATGATCCTCGACCGTGATGAGAAGAAGGGCCCGGAAGTGGCCGCCGAACTGGGCGAGAACGCCGCCTTCGTGCAGACCGACGTGACCGATGAAGCCTCCGTGCAGGCGGCCATCGACGCCACCAAGGAAAAGTTCGGCGCCATCCACGTGTGCGTGAACTGCGCCGGCGTGGGCTCGGCGATGAAGACCGTGGGCCGCGAGAACAAGCCCCACGACCTGGGCGTGTTCAACATGGTGGTGCAGATCAACCTGATCGGCACCTTTAACGTGGCGCGCCTGGCGGCGGCGGTGATGGCCGAGAACGAGCCCGGCGAAGACAACGAGCGCGGCCTGATCGTCAACACCGCGTCGGTGGCCGCGTTCGACGGCCAGGTGGGCCAGGTGGCCTACGCCGCCACCAAGGGCGGCGTGGTCGGCATGACCCTGCCCATCGCCCGTGATCTGGCGCCGCTGGGCATCCGCTGCAACACCATCGCCCCGGGCATCTTCAACACGCCGTTGATGAACGCCGCCCCGGACAAGGTGAAAATGCCGCTGATCGAAATGACCCAGTTCCCCAAGCGTCTCGGCAACCCGCCGGAATACGCGGCCATGGTCTGCCACATGGTGGAGAACACCTTCCTGAACGGTGAGACCATTCGCCTCGACGGCGGTATTCGAATGCAGCCGCGTTAACCTTCCAGTCTGTAGCAGGGCTCGTAGTGGCTGCCGGGCAGCTTCATGCGGCTCTGCGCCACGAACGACTGCAGCAGCACATCCATCTGCGCCATCAGGCCCTTTTCGGCGGTAAGCCGGTAGGGGCCGTGTTCCTCGATGGCGCGGATGCCCGCCTCCTTGACGTTGCCGGCGACGATGCCGGAAAACGCCCGCCGCAGGTTGGCGGCCAGATCGTACACCGGTAGATCGGTGCGCAGCGCCAGCGCGGCCATGGCCTCGTGGGTGGGCTCGAACGGCCGCTGGAAGTCCTCCGGCACGGTGAGACGCCAGTTGTAGTAGAAGGCGTCGTCGTGCTCGCGGCGGAACTCGGTCAGGTCGCGCACCCCGTCACGCATGGCCAGGGCCACCGCTTCCGGGTCGTCGACGATGATCCGGTAGCGCTTGGCGGCGTCCTCGCCCAGCGCGTAGCGGATGAAGGTGTCCACCTGGCGGAAGTAGTCGGCGCTGTCCGCCGGGCCGGTGAACACCACCGGCAGCGGAATGTCCTGGTTGGCCGGATGCAGCAGCACCCCCAGCAGATAGAGGATTTCCTCGGTGGTGCCGACGCCGCCGGGGAACACGATGATGCCGTGGGCCACGCGCAGGAACGCCTCCAGGCGCTTCTCGATGTCCGGCATGATCACCAGCTCGTTGACGATCGGGTTGGGCGCTTCGGCGGCGATGATGCCCGGCTCGGAAATCCCCAGGTAGCGGCCCTGGCGGCGGCGCTGCTTGGCGTGCGCCACGTGGGCCCCCTTCATCGGCCCCTTCATGGCGCCGGGGCCGCAGCCGGTGCAGATGTCCAGCTCGCGCAGCCCCAACTGGTAGCCGACGCTCTTGGCGTAGTCGTACTCTTCCCGGGAAATGGAGTGCCCGCCCCAGCACACCACCAGATTGGGCAGCTCGCCGGCGTGCAGCACCCCGGCGTTGCGCAGAATATGGAACACCGCGTTGGAAATGCCGGTGCTGTCGTCCAGATCGAAGCGGCCACCGTGCTGGATCTCGTTGGCCACGTAGACGATGTCGCGCAGCACCGCCGACAGGTGCTCGCGGATACCGCGAATCATGCGCCCGTCCACGAACGCCCCGGCCGGGGCGTTATCCAGCTTGAGCATCATGCCGCGGTCTTCCTGGATCACCTGGATGTCGAAATCCTTGTAGGTTTCCAGCACCTGGCGGCTGTCGTCGGTGGGGGTGCCGGCGTTCAGCACCGCCAGGGCGCAGCGGCGCAGCAGCTCGTGCAGGCCCTTGGAGGAGGTGTCGCGCAGGCGCTCCACTTCCTGTTGGCTGAGAACTTCCAGGCTGCCCTCGGGGGCGACGATGGTCGATACCGTAGCGGTCATTAAAACATCCAGTTGCAAGCGGCAAGTTGAAAGTTGAAGGGGCAGTATAAGCCCAGGCCCGTCGCCAGGCGTAATGGGCCGGCTGCAAGCTACAAGCCACAAGCTACAAGCTGTCAGGTGCGTACGGCCTGCTTGCAGCCTGTAGCTTGCGGCTTGCAGCTGCCCTTGGCGTTGTAATTTTTTACATCATTTCATCGCCGTGCCGCCCGCGTGACGATGCGCGCCGGGCCGGAGTAGGCCACTATAGAGCCATCAGGTCAGGCCCGCGTCGGCGTTCGGTGAACGCTGTCACCGAACCGTCACGACCGGCGCCTAGCCTACCCGCGAGTATGAGCCAATCCTGGAGTGCGGCATGCTGCTCAAATACTTGAATGAATTGGACCAGGCGGTGCGTGAACTGGACCAGCACCCGGCCCCCGAGTCCCTGGTGCACTGCGCCGAGTGTGTACGGGTACTGGAAGAGTACCTGGATTCCCAGATGGAACCGGTGGCCCGGCGCGGCCGCGAGATCATGGCCGAAATGGTGCCCGCGTCCCTGTACGCGCGCCTGGTGGGAGCGGGCCCGGCCCGCGAAAGGCCGGCAAAGCCGGCCGGCAGGATTCCAGAGGTCTCTCTAAGTGCTTAATAGAAGCCTCTGGAATCCTGCCGGCAAGCAAAGCTTGCCTTTCGCGGGCGGGGCCCGCTCGCACAAATCATTGCCGCCGGTCGCGTAGAGCGCGTTCCCGTTCCTCGGGGAACAGGTCCGGCTGGCGCGGTGATTTGAGGTCACGCAGCCGCAGGCCGATGCCCAGTAGCCGGGCCGGCGCCGGGTGGCGCTCCCAGAGCTGGGTCAGCAGCCGTTCGAACACGGCGCGGTCCAGATGCTCGCCGCTCTGGTCGGCGCTGACGATGCGGAAGTCGTTGTAGCGCACCTTCACGGTCAGGCCCTGCACGATGTAGTTGGCGTCCAGCCGGTCCACGCGCCGTTCCAGCCGTTCCAGCAGATCGTCCAGCTCCTGCAGCCAGTGGGTCAGCGTCTGCTTGTCCTCATGGTAGGTTTTTTCCACGCTCACCGACTTGCGGCGGCGGCTGGTCTGCACCGGCCGGTCGTCCTCGCCCCGGGCCAGATGGTAGAGCCGCTCACCGAAGCTGCCGAAATGGTTGGCCAGCTCCAGCCGGGGCAGGGTCTGCAGGTCGCCGCAGGTCTTGATGCCCAACGCCGTCAGCTTGTCCTCGGTGACCCGGCCGACGCCGGAAATGCGCTTCACCGGCAGCGCGGCGACGAAGCCGGCGACCTGCTCCGGGGTGATCACGAACAGCCCGTCCGGCTTGCGCCAGTCGCTGGCCACCTTGGCCAGGAATTTATTCGGCGCCACCCCGGCGGACACGGTGATGTTGACGGTCTCGCGCACCTTGCGGCGGATCGCCTCGGCGATGCGCGTGGCGCTGTTGGCGTGCAGCGGGCTCTCGGTGACGTCGAGAAAGGCCTCGTCCAGGGACAAGGGCTCGATAATATTGGTGAAGGTGCGAAAAATGTCCTGAATTTGTCCGGACACGCGCCGGTATTTATCGAAGTCAGGCGGTAGAATCACCAGCTCGGGACACAGCCGCAGCGCCTGGGACGAGGCCATGGCGCTGCGCACGCCGAATTCCCGGGCCGGATAATTGCAAGTGGCGATAACGCCGCGCCGCTGCGGGTCGCCGCCCACCGCCACCGGCCGGCCACGCAGACGCGGGTCGTCACGCACTTCCACGGCGGCGTAGAAACAGTCGCAGTCCACATGGATAATTTTGCGGCTCACGGCGGTTCGCGGCTCCACTGGCAGGGCACAGGAGATGAAACACCTATGGTAGCACCACGACCATGATCACGGGATCCAACGCCCCCAAAGTATTGATTGTCGGCGCCGGCCCCACCGGCCTGACCCTGGGTATCAACCTGCTGCGCGGCGGCGTGCCGTGCCGGGTGATCGACAAACTGCCCGGCCGGCTGCCCTGGTCGCGGGCACTGGGCCTGCACGCGCGCAGCCAGGAGATTTTCGACGCCATGGGCGTGCTCGAGGCGGTGCGCCGCCAGGCGCGTGCGTTCGAGGCCATCCACGTGTACGGCGACAAGGGCCGCGACAAGGGCCCGTTGCTGAGCCTGCCCATGGACGAGCTGCCGTCGCCGTTCCCGCGGCTGCTGTGCTGCCCCCAGCCGCGCATCGAGGCGGTGCTGGAAGAGCGCTTCCGCAGCCTCGGCGGCGAGCTCTGGTGGGACACCGAGCTGCTCGACTTTCAGCAGGACGGCTCCGGTGTTCAGGCGCGGGTGCTACAGCGCGATGGACAGGGCCGGCATGGCGAAGAACGCCAGTTGCAGGCGGACTTGCTGGTGGGCACCGACGGCGCCCACTCCCGGGTGCGCGAACTGCTGGGCCTGCCGTTCGTCGGCAACGACTACCACGAGCGCTTTCTGCTCGCCGACGTGGACTGGGCCCCGGACCTGGAGAACGACGCCTTCCACGGCTTTCTGCTCGCCGACGGCAACCTGATCGCCATCCCCATGCCCGACGACGGCTGGCGGCTGGTGGTCACCGAGGAGCCCGGCGAAGAGACCGAAGAGGCCGAGCCGGACATGGCGCTGTTCCATGAGCGCATCCGCGAGGCCCTGGGCGATCAGGCGCCGCTGCCCGGCGAGCCCCGCTGGCTGAGCCGCTTCACTATTCAGCGCCGGCTGGTCAGCCACTACCGCCGCAACCGCATTCTGCTCGTCGGCGACGCCTGCCACGTGCAGAGCCCGCTGGGCGCCCAGGGCATGAACACCGGCATCGCCGACGCCTTCAACCTGGCCTGGAAGCTGGTGCAGTTCTGCCGCGGACACGGCGGCGGCGCGCTGCTGGACAGCTATCAGCGCGAGCGGCGGCCGGTGGCGGAAGACATGCTGCGCGGCGTGGACGCCCTGTCGCGAGCCTCCTTCGTGCGCGCCAAGGTGCTGCGCGGCGCCCGCGATTCACTGCTGCGCCTGGCCGGCAACCGCCCGCAGCTGGGCCGCCGGCTGGTGCGCCGCGCCAGCCAGCTGGACGTGCACTACCGGCATTCGCCGCTGGTCGACGCCGGCCCGGATGCCGATCTCGGCTGGCGCCACCAGGGGCCGCTGCCCGGCGACCGGGTGCCGGACGCCCGCCTGCAGTCGCAACGGGACGGCTCGCCGCGCCGGGTGCAGGCGCTGCTGCGCCAGCCGGTGCACCATCTGCTGCTACAGCTGGGCGGCGAGCCGGACCACCGCGCCCGCGTGATCCTGCACGCGCTGCTGTCGCGGCTGCCGGACGAATACCTCAATGAACTGCGCGTCACCGTGATCAGCCGCGACGGCTTCGAGCTGGACCGCTCCGACACCGGCGCCGGCCGCGCCCACCTGTGGCGCGACCACGACGGCGAATTCGAGCAGGCTTTCGGCACCGGCAGCCGGCTATGGCTGATGCGCCCCGACGGCCACCTGGGCTACCGCGCCCCGCTCACCGACGCCGACTACCTGTTCGCCTACCTGGAGCGCCTGTTCCACCACTAAACCGGCGGCTCTTGAGAGCAACGGACCAATGTGGGCAGCGGGACCTTGTGGGAGCGGGCCCCGCCCGCGAAAGGGTGGCTTACAGCCACCCGGCAGGATCCCAGAAACGCTGTTTGTGCTGCCGTTAGAGAAGCCCCTGGAATCCCGCCGGCAAGCAAAGCTTGCCTTTCGCGGGCAAGGCCCGCTCCCACAAGGCTAGTGCCGCCGGCGCAGGCCGGCGAGGGCGATCAGCGCCAGCAGAGCGCCCAGGGCGCCGCCGCCACCACCGCCACCACCGCCATCGTTATTGGACGACGAAGTTACCGCGATATTGGAATAGCTCAGCGCCACATCGGTGCTGTTGTTCGCGTCAGGGAATTCATCGTCGGTGGTTTCCGCCGTCAAACTCAGATTGCCGTTCTGCGGCGTGCCGCTGGTGAACGCCAGGGCAACCTCGGCGGACTGCCCAGGGGCCAACTCGCCCAGGTTGCAGGCGCTGTCGCAGGGTAGGGAGCTGCTGGTCAGGCTGGTGCCCACCGGCGGGTTCACGGTCAGCGAAACATTGCCGGCGACGGCACCGGCGATGGTGGTCAGGTTGCGTACCGTCACGGCGACTTCAGCGGTGCCTTCACCGTTACTATTGATGCCGCTGCTGAGAATCGACGCGTCCACGGCCAGATCGGCGGCGTCGGAAAAGATCACGCTGATCTCCTGACGGTTGTTCTTGGCCCGGTACTCTTCTTCCGTGGCGTCGGCGTTGACGGTGAAGCTTTCCACACTGCGACCGGCGCCGAGCGAACGGCTTGCCGTAACCGGCAAGGTGCGGGCCGTTTGTGCGGGAAGGGTCGCTTCTTGATAACAGTTCGAAGCCAAACAGTTGCTGCCGTCCACGGTGATGTTCAAACCGCCGTTCTGTACGGACAGTCGGCTGTCATTCACCGTATTGGCAATACTGCGATTGGCGAAGATCAGATCGAAGCTGGCGGTGTCGCCGGGCACCGCGTAATAGCGAAGCCCCTCAGGTAACTCCAAGGCCAGGTCCACCAAGGGTTGGCCGGCCTCGGTGGTAACCTCTTCCACGAAAGACACCTGGCTCAGCACGCTGGTATAAACCGTGGGCAGATTGTCGGCGCATTGGGGTTGCCCGAAGCTGGTCAGGCCGATCACGTAGGGATCGATGTCGTCGCCGATAAACAGGGGGCCGCCGCTGTCGCCGGAGCAGGTGTCCTGGTCACGGCCCTGGACCGGATTCAGCTCGGCGGCGCACACCATGGTGGCGGTGTTGAAGCCGTTGCCCCAGGCGTTCTTGCAGGAGCCGGTCTGGATGTAATCCAGTGCCACTTCCTGCAAACGGTCGGCGGGCTGAGGTTCGACTTGGTTTCTAGATGTCACTCCCCAACCAGTGGCTGTCAGCGCCTCGTCTCGCTGCGCAAAGGGGGCTAATTCGAGTTCTGTGAGTTGGTCTGAACCTACTATGCTGGGCCAATTGCTGAGAGCGGGCCCGGCGTTAGCTAAACGTAATATGGCGATATCATTGTTAAAATTGTCGGGGTTATAGTTGCCGGGAATTCCGAAACCATCAATGTTATAAGAGGTTCCTCCATCTAGAGAAACGCTGCCTACAAGCACCTCAACATCGTTCCGGCTCACCACATTTCCTAAGTCGGAGACCAGACAATGCGCAGCGGTCACTACCCAGTCTTGAGATAGAAGTATCCCGCCACATAAGCCTCCTGAGCCGGTGTCTCTGAACCGAACGTTCACCTGGACCATCCACGGCCATTCGTTTTGTGACGCGTCGTCACCACCAATAATACGCGGCGAAGCTTCTTGGGCGCTGGCGGCGGTGCCCAGCGAGAGAAGCGCGGGCAGCGCCGCGCAGGTGATTAACCAGCGAACCATGACCTTTCCTCGGATCCGACCCTTTTATCCGAGCATACCGCCTAAGCGCGGGCGATGCGTGATCAAACCGTTACCGTTTCGTTAATACAACAAACGGCCGTGCTGTTTGGCTATTCAATGACAGAGGGCAGAAGGAAGTACAATAGAGACTTTTACTAAGTGAAAAGTGGGTCGAGAAAAGCCAAATAAAACAGGGGGTTATCTCTAAGGGGCATTTTTATTAAGTTGATTCGGAGCTAATACTATCTTAAAGACTGGCGCCGTGCCGCTCAGGCGAGCGGCGAGGCGTGGGCGAGCCAGTGGTCCTGGTCGTCGCGGGTGCGGGGCATGGCGGTTTGCAGGTGGTAGAGCACCTGTTCCAGGGCGGCGTTGGCGCTGTTCAGGGTCATCACGGCGGCGCGCAGGCCGGGCTGGCGTTCGCGCAGGTCGGCGAGCACCTGTTCGGCGGCGCCGGTGGCGGTGCTGGGCAGCAGCAGCGCCAGGTGATCCTCGTCGTAGCGGGCGATCACGTCGCTGCGGCGCAGTCGCTGGCTGACGGTTTCAGCCAGGGCGTTGATGTCCGGGTGGTGAACCAGCACCAGGGTCAGCGGCGAGGACAGCCGGTCGTGCAGCGGGATCAGCCAGCCGGCGGTGCTGGTCAGGGCGGTGCGGCTGATAAAGCCGGTCTGCGGGTCGCGCCAGGCGGTCTCCACCGCTTGCCGGGAGAGCACCTGGTTGCGCCAGATCATCAGCCCGAAATAGAGCATGCACACGGTCAGGGCGGCGAGCAGGAACAGGCTGGCGGAGGCGGCGGCCTCGGTGCCGCCGGGGCTGTAGCTGATGCGGATCGGCATGACGATGGCCAGCACCACTTCGGCGGCGGCCAGCATCACCAGAAACCGTTTCAGCCCGTGCAGCAGGCCGTTACTGAGCACCGCCAGGAACAGCAGCGCCATGGTCGGCGGCGGCTCTCCGCCGTCGAGCAGAATCACGATGCCGAGAATCACCAGGTCCAGGCCGGACGCCAGGATGGTGGCGTGCGGCACGCGCGCGATCAGAAACAGCAGTTGCAGGGCCAGGTAGCTGCCGGCCAGAATCCAGGGCGTGGACACCGGCACCGTGAAGAAGAACCCTTCGGAATGGTTGAAATAGAGCACCGCCAGGATGGCGAACAAGGCCCGGGCCAGATATTGAAGTACGATGACGCCCTGTTCCGTGGACACGCGCGAAGAAGTTTCCATGAGTGGCGATGTTCCTCAAAGCAATACGAACTATGTTGCGTCACCTCCCCGGCGGAATAAAGATACAGTCGGGTGTAAAGTTGTAAAAACGATACCGGGAGTGAAGATGTCGGTGGATCAGGATCAACACGCGCCGCTGCGCGACAATGTACGCCTGCTGGGCGAAGAGCTGGGCGCGGTGCTCCGGGAACAATCCGGCGAGCGATTGTACGACACCGTGGAAACCATCCGCCAGGCGGCGGTGGAAAGCCGCTCGGAAGGGGAAATGGAACTGACCCGCCTGCGCGGTCTGCTCGATCCACTGGACGACGACACCCTGCTGGAAGTGGCGCGGGCGTTCAGCCAGTTTCTCAACCTGGCCAACATCGCCGAGCAGCACCACCGCGAGCGTCTGCACCGCCGCCACGAGCGTTACCCCGGCGACCCGGACACCGACCAGGGCCTGCGCCAGGTGCTGGCGGAGCTGAAGCAGAAGGGCATCGAGCCGCAACGCATCCGTGAGACGTTGACGCCGCTGTCCGTGGAGCTGGTGCTCACCGCCCACCCCACGGAGGTGACCCGCCGGACTCTGATCCGCAAGTACGACCAGATGGCCGACCTGCTCGCCGAGCTGGACCGCCCGGACATCAACGCCGAGGAACACCACGGCCTGCGCCAGCGCCTGCGTGAGCTGATTCTGTCCGCCTGGGCCACCGACGAAATCCGCCGCGAGCGGCCCACGCCGGTGGACGAAGCCAAATGGGGATTCGCGGTGATCGAGCAATCACTGTGGAAAGCCGTGCCCCGCGTGATGCGCGACATCGAAGCGGAACTGGGCCAGGCCGGCATCGACGCCTTGCCCGCCGACTGGGTGCCGATCCGTTTCGCCTCCTGGATGGGCGGCGACCGCGACGGCAACCCCAATGTCACCGCCACCGTCACCCGCGAAGTCTTGCTGCTGGCTCGCTGGATGGCCGCCGACCTCTACCTGCGTGACGTGGAGAACCTGCTCGCGGACCTGTCCATGCACCGCGCCAGCGACGAGCTGCTAGCGCGCACCGGCCCCAGCCACGAACCCTACCGGGTGGTGCTGCGCGGCGTGCGCGACCGCCTGAAAATCACCCGGCGGCGCATGGAGGCGCTGGTGGAAGGGCGCCCGGTCCCCGAGGGTGAAGGCTTCACCGAGGGCCGACAGCTGCTCGAGGAACTGCTGTTGCTGGACCGCTCCCTGCGCGCGGTCGGTTTGGGCGCCATCGCCGACGGCGAGCTCAAGGACACGCTGCGGCGCCTGAACTGTTTCGGTATCACGCTGCTGTGCCTGGACATCCGCCAGGAATCCACCCGCCACACCGCCGCCCTGGACGCCATCACCCGTTATCTGGGGCTGGGCGGTTATGGCGAATGGGACGAAGCGCAGAAACAACGCTTCCTGCTCGCCGAACTGGAAAGCCGCCGGCCGCTGGTGGACGACGCCTTCTACCGCAGCGACCTGTGCGACGGCGACGTCCGCGAGGTGCTGGAAACCTGCCAGGTGATCGCCGAGCAGGGCCCCGAAGGCCTGGGCGCTTACGTGATCTCCATGGCCAAGACCTCCTCCGACGTGCTGGCGGTGATGCTGCTGCAGAAGATCGCCGGGGTACGCAGGCCGATGCGCGTGGTGCCGCTGTTTGAAACCCTCGACGACCTGGACAACGCCGGCGACACCATGGCGGCGCTGCTCGACATTCCGCTCTACAAGCAAAGGGTGGTCGACGGCCAGGAAGTGATGATCGGCTATTCGGATTCCGCCAAGGACGCCGGCTTCCTGGGCGCCGCCTGGGCCCAGTTCCGCGCCCAGGAAGCGCTCACCAAAACCTTCCAGAGACACGGCGTGCCGCTGACCCTGTTCCACGGCCGCGGCGGCTCCATTTCCCGGGGCGGCTCGCCCACGCGCATGGCGCTGCTGTCGCAGCCGCCCGGCTCGGTGGCCGGCCGCATCCGCGTCACCGAACAGGGCGAAGTGATCCGCTTCAAATACGGCCGCCCTTCGGTGGCGGTCTACAACCTGGAGCAGTACGTGGCCGCTACCCTGGAAGCCACCCTGGTGCCGCCCCGCGAACCGGACGCCGAGTGGCGCGCGCAAATGCAGAAGCTCACCGACGTGTCCGTGGCCGGCTACCGCCAGGTGGTCCGCGAAGACCCGGCGCTGGTCAGCTACCTGCGCACCGTCACCCCGGAAACCGAGCTCAGCCGCCTGGCCCTGGGCAGCCGCCCGGCGCGCCGCAAAACCGGCGGCGGCATTGAATCCTTGCGCGCCATCCCCTGGGTATTCGCCTGGACCCAGATCCGCCTGATGCTGCCCGCCTGGCTGGGCACCGGCGCGGCCCTGGAAGCCGCCCTCGACGACCCCGAGGATCTCGCTACGGTGCGCGACATGGCCGAGCGCTGGCCGTTCTTCCAAGGGGTGGTGGACATGCTGGAAATGGTGCTCGCCAAGGCCGACCCGCGCGTCGCCGCCTGGTACGAAGAGCGCCTCACCGACGACCCGGAGCAAACCCGCCTGGGCGACGTCCTGCGCCAGCGGCTGGCGTCCACCGTGGACGCCCTGCACCGGCTCACCGGTCGCGAGGACCTGCTCGACAACAACCCGGTGATGCGCTGGTCGATCCGCGTGCGCGACCCCTACACCGACCCGCTGCACCTGCTGCAGGCCGAACTGATGGCCCGCCTGCGCGACCGCGACAGCGACCCGGTGCTGGAAAGCGCGCTCATGGTCACCATCGCCGGCATCGCCGCCGGCCTGCGTAACACCGGCTAACTCGAGATCAGGTCCTGCCTTTTGTTCCGATGAGGCAAAAGGCAAGACCTGACCCCTTTGGCTTGTAGTTCAAAGTCGATGTCTGACCTTTTGATAAGCCTCACTCCGCTCTCTTTTACCGATCGCTACCACCCAAACGATGACTTCATGATCAATCACTTGGTAAATCAACCGGTATCCGGAAGCCCTGAGCTTGATTTTGTAGCAGTTGCTTAGCCCCTGGAGCCGATTGGCCTCGACGTGAGGTTCCTCGAGTATGAGAGCCAGCTTCTTTTTGAATTGCTGCCGAACCGTATCTCCCAGTTTGCGCCATTCCTTTAGCGCCCGTCGGTCAAACTCCAGGTCATAAGTCATCCAACGACACCTTCACCCGTTGTGGCTCCCTCAGCCGCTCGCGGGCAATGGCCAGCAGTTCTGCGTCTTCCTCCGTAAGGAGTACATTCTTAAACGGCAGCTCGCCGCTGTCGGCGACGTACTGCAGAGTCTGGCGCAGTAATTCGGAAGGCGTGACGCCGAGTTTCTTCAGCTCCTCGAAGGCGCGGGCTTTGAGCTCATCGTCAATTCGAAGATTGATGGTTGCCATGTCGTGTATACTCATATGTAATCTCAGATGTAATTACGTTAGTCCTTATTCGGCTACCTTTCAAGAATGGCATCTTTTTGATCCGTCTAATCTAGCTCGTCACGCCGAACCAGTGCTGTAAGCCATGGCTGAAACGAGGGTAGGAGAAATCGGGAAAGTACCCAGGGAGCCGGGTAGGCCAATAGCTCGCCGACAGGCTGGCGCGGCGGCGCGAGTGGGGTAGGCTTGGCGAAAACAAAGGCGTTACGCCAAGGAGTGACCATGAGCGCCCAGGATACCCACGTCACCGTACCCAACGGCCACCGCATGCGTGCCCGCTGGTTCCTGCCCGAGCAGCCCAACGGCCTGAACGCGGCCGTGGTCGTCATCCACGACATCTTCGGCTTCAGCGACGACCAGGCGCGCATCGCGCAGCGCCTCGCCGACAACGGCTACCCGGTGCTGGCGCCGGATCTCTACGACCGGCCCGGCGCCAAAAGCCTGTGCGTGGTGCGCACCCTGCGCGACCACGAAGCCGGCCACGGCGACGCCTTCGACCAGCTCGACGCCTGCCGGCAATGGGTGCTGGAACAAACCGATCAGCCGGTCACCAAGGTGGCCATGATGGGCTTCTGCATGGGCGGGCGCTTCGCACTGCTGTACGCCGCCCGCGGCACCCTGCAGGTGGTGGCGCCGTTCTACGGCGGCGTGCCCCGCAAGGCCCGCGCGCTCACCGGCATCTGTCCGGTGGTCGGCGGCTGGGGCAAAAAAGACCTGATCTACGGCCACCACGGCGAGCGGCTCGCCGGCCACCTCACCGAACTCGGCGTCGAGCACGACATCCAGACCTACCCGGACGCCGGCCACTCCTACATGAACGACCACCAGACTTTTCTGTTCAAACGCATGGCCGACTACAGCCCGCTACGCGCCAAATACGACCCCGATACCGCCGAGGACAGTTGGCGGCGGGTGCTGGCGTTTTTCGAGGAAACGCTGAGCGCATAAAGCGCGTACCGGCTCACATCCTGACAGGCGTCAGGCTAAAATCGAACTTTTTCCAGAAAAGTATCAGGAAATAAAAACAAAATTCGAATGACGCATTTGAAATAAGCATAGTGGCCAATGGCCATGAAATGCTTTAAATAAAGAGCGCATACGTTCTTTCCTAAATGTCTGTCCCCTTTTATAAGTGCAGGAAAACCTTGATAAAAAAGGGGACAGAGTAATTTATTTATACCTCTGAATAATTTATTTCTTCACGTTGTTTCGATAGACTCCCGTGCAAATAAAAGCGATATATAAAGAGGGGTAAAAATGCCAAGGATGAGGCGCACGGTGGTGCCTGACTATCCTCATCATATCCTTCAACGGGGGCATAACGGACAAGAGGTATTCAAGGATGAAGAGGATTACCTTAAATACCTGACGGATCTGCGAGAGTTAAAAGAGAAGTGGCACGTTAAGGTATACGGGTGGTGCCTGTTGCCGGAGCAAGTCCACATGCTGGTTGACCCGGGTCCCAACCCTGACATGTTGAGCGAGTTGATGAAGGCGCTGGCGGCACGCACCACGCGCCACCGCAACCGCAAGGATAAACGCAGCGGCACGCTCTGGGAGAGCCGTTACCGCTCCAGTGTGGTTCAGCGCGGCTCCTGGACGCTCGCCTGCCTGCGCTATCTGGAAAAGCGGCCGGTCCTGCTGGACCTGGCCACCGCGCCGTCACGGTTTCCCTGGACCAGTTTCGGCATGCGCATGGGCCGCGACGAACCGGCCTGGCTGGATCACCCCGAAGAATTCCTCGAGCTGGCCGACACCGACCAGGAGCGCCGGCAGGTTTACCGTCTTTTCATGGAACAACAAATCCAGGACCAGGAAGCCGGGCTTATCCTGGGCGCCGCCATGCGCAACCAGCTCACCGGTGATAAACAGTTCACCGACGAGGTGGAAAAGATCACCGGCGTCCGCGTCAGCATGCGTGGCAGAGGGCGTCCGCCCGGCAAGCCGCGCGAGTCCGAATAGCCATATACAAAAATAGATATGTTGTTTCTTAAAGCGCTGGACCTTCGGGAAGGGCGTGAAGAAAACGTCAGTAAATCACCGAAAAGGGGACGCACAACTTTTAAGGGAGTGCGTCCCCTTTTTCGTAACTGCCTGTTTTTAATGGAATTGCTCAACTTCTGACATGGTTTCATTTTTTGAAACATGGTCTTTCGCGAAATTTTGTTCAGACGCCAGTCCCAGGTCGCTAGTCGCCCCTGAACAATTCCCAAGCCTTTGATTTCATTGGCGAATCGGCCCTGATAGGCTATCCGGAATCGCCAGAAACCGTATTTTAACGGTTCGTTTTCTTGCAATACCGAAGAGGGTTTTCGA
>Ga0315338_1000301_pt1 | contig 140694 bp, 122 predicted proteins | sample ASW8metaG_FD_204518 | JGI IMG/M metagenome (GOLD analysis project Ga0315338, IMG submission 204518) | Ammonia-oxidizing marine archaeal communities from Monterey Bay, California, United States - ASW #8 | ecosystem: Environmental > Aquatic > Marine > Coastal | place: USA: California | collected... | reverse complement strand
GGGGGGGGTTCGGGTGCGGGCGGGCGAGTTGGGGTTGGCTGCGTCGACCGAACGAATGCGCCACACCCTCCAACCACTGTTGGACGGGATCGACCGATGACCGCCGTGACCTTCGTGACGCCTCGTTACGGCGCCGATGTGCTGGGTGGCGCCGAGGCCGGCGCCCGTCAGTTGGCGACTCGGCTGGCCGGCGACGGCCGCGAAGTGTCGGTCATCACTTCATGCGCTCGTTCGATGCAGACGTGGGCGGACGACTATCCGGCCGGCGAGACCGTCGAGGGCGGCGTGCGGGTGCTTCGCTGCACCGTCGATCGCAGTCGCGCGCAGAATTTCGATGCGCTGAGCGACTCGCTCCTGCCCCGCGCCGGCGAGGCGACCCAGGCAGAGACGCTCGACTGGATCGACCGTCAGGGTCCGACCAGCGGGTCGCTCATCGAGGCGGTCGCCGCCGTCGAGTCCGGCGTTCTGGTGTTCTATCCCTACTTGTACCACCCGACGGTGCGTGGTCTTCCGGTCGCTCGTGTGCCGACCATCCTCTATCCCGCGGCGCATCGAGAACTCCCGCTCGAGCTCCCCGTGTTCGACGGCGTGTTCGGCCGAGCCGACGGCATCGCCTTCCAGACAAGGGCTGAGCAAGCGCTCGTCCATGAGCGCTTCCCGGCGACGATCACTTCACCACAGGCGTTGGTGGGCCTCCCGGTGGAGATGCCCGAGGTCCCCGATCCCGCGGCCGCTCGGGCCGCGTTGGGACTGGGCGACGAACCGTTCGTCCTCTGCCTTGGTCGGGTCGACCGGGGCAAAGGAACTCACGACCTCGTGGAACGGTTCGCTCGCTTCCGCTCGGAGCGGGGCCGAGGGCGCCTCGTGTTGGCCGGGCCGGTTGCCGAGGCGCCACCTCGGGTCGACGGCGTGACGAATCTCGGGCCGATTCCCGACGAGCACAAGTTCGGACTGATCGCGGCCGCGGATGTGCTGATCAACCCGTCGTTCTACGAATCGTTCTCCATTGTGATTCTCGAGGCCTGGCTCGCCGGCACGCCCGTGCTCGTGAACGGCTGGTGCGCTCCGCTGGTCGAGCATTGCCTCAACTCCGGAGGCGGCCTCCACTACACCGGCGTCGCCGACTTCGACGTCGCCCTGGGCCGTCTTCTGGATGAACCCGAGACTCGTGAAGCGTTGGCCGCGGCGGGCGAGGCCTACGTGCGTCGCAGCTACGCCTGGCCGGCGGTCTCGGCCCGGCTCGACGGTCTGATCACCCGAATCAGCTGACTTCGGTGATGTCGCCCGGTAGCACGGTGCGGGTCGGCCGGGTGACGCGCACGACGAGGTCGGCCAGCAGTCCGATCACCAACACCTGGAGCAGCGCGAAGCCCAGCAGGAGCGTGTTGGCGGCTGGGCGAAAGTCCTTGTCGACGAGGTCGTAGCCGAGCTTGCCGACGAACACGACGCCGATGACGGAGGCGATCGGGAGCACGACCCGCAGCGGGTCGTACGACAGGATCATGCGAATGACCTGCAGCGCATAACGCCGGGTGTCGGCCAGCCAATGGAACTTCGAATCGCCGGCTCGCTCGGCGTATTCGATCGGCGTGAATTCCACCGAATAGCCGTTCATCAAGAACGCCATCGTGATCGTGGTGACACAGGAGAACCCGGCGGGCAGTTGGTGGGTGTACTGCAGGGCGACGTCGCGGCGAAACGCTCTGAAGCCGCTGTTGAGGTCCGGAATCTTGGTCTTGGTGAGATATGACGCCAGCCGCCGGATCACCCATTTCGCCGGCACTCGAAAGATCTTGAGAGTGCCCTGTTCGGTTGTGCGGGCGCCGACGATGTGGTCGCCGTTGCCCAGCTTCTCCACCAACTCCGGCACCTTGTCGTTCGGGTAGCTCATGTCGGCGTCGGACCACACGACGATCCGCCCGAGCGCGGCCTCGGTCCCGATTCGTCGAGCGGTCCCGGCTCCTCGGTTGCGGGCCGATCGAAGCCATCGCACGTGGGGGAGGCCGATGCCGATCTCGGCCGAGCCGTCGGTCGAACCGTCGTCCACCAGCACCAGCTCCCATGAGTAGGGTGAGGCCTCCATGGAGCTGCTGATGCGGTCGATCTCGTCGGCGAGATGCCCGACCTCGTTGTGAACGGGAAGAACGATGCTGACGTCGAGCGTCGGTTCGGTGGCGACCACGGCGTGAGCCTAGGCGTGCGGCGACTGCCTCTGTGGGTCCTGCTCGGACTGATCCTGCTGCAGCCGACGCCACATCGCGTGAGCCAGACGGTGGCCGGTGATCTCGGTGACTCGATGTTCTTGACCTGGACGCTGAGGTGGGGCGCGAGAGCACTGACGACCGACCCACTCGGCGCGTTCGACGCGAACATCTACCACCCGGAGCCCGAGACGCTCGCCCTCTCCGACCCGATGCTCTCGTTGGCTCCCTTCTTCGGACTGATCGATTGGCTGACCGGCGACGCGATCGTCGCGCTCAACGTCGTGATGTTCGTGCTTTTCGTCGGCGCGCTCGCCTCCGCTCACGCGCTGGCCATGCGCATATTCGGACGCGGTGATGTTGCGCTGGTCGTGGCGATCGTCGCCTGCTGCAACAGCTACGTCTTCGGGCAGCAGAACCACCCGCAACTCCAGACGTTCGGGTTCATCTCGCTGTCGTTCCTGCTTCTCCTCCGGGCGATTGAGCTTCGCCGGGCGCGAGACGGCGTGTGGCTCGGCCTCGCGATCGTCGCGATGACCTTGGCCAACGTCTACTACGGCCTCATCTGGGTCCTCAGCGCGCTCGTGGTCGTCGCAGTACTGAAGCTGCGGGGCTCGCTGCCCTCGATTCGAGCGCTGCTGCGTCCGGCCCTGCCCGCGATCGTGATCGGTGGAGCTCTGCTCGGGCCGGTGGCGCTGATCTATCGATCGGTGGACGAGCGCAACGGCCTTGCCCGGGGCTACGAACCGGCCAACTCGCTGCTTCCGACGGATCTCATCACGCCGCAACGCGATAACTGGCTCTGGGGTTCGGCCCTCGACGGCGTCAACAGCGCCGGAAAGGCAGGGGAACACGCCTACTTCCCGGGATTCGTCGCCCTGGCACTCGGTGCGCTCGGCCTTTGGATCGGTTGGCGGTTGATCCGGCGGGGGACGGATCTCGTTCACACTGGGATTCGCGTCGACGAGCTCGTCGCGCTGGTGACAGCCGGCGCCGTCGCGGTCGTCCTCGCCCTTGGTCCCTCGCCCGGGGGAGTGAGGGGCCCGTTCCGGGTGTTGCATCGATTCGTGCCGGGGTTCGACGGCATTCGAGTCACGTCTCGCTTCGCGGTCATCGGCTTCGTTGCCGCGGCGCTGCTGGCGGGGCTCGCCGCGCAGTTCCTGATCGACCGGTTGCCGCGCTCGCGGGCGAGATGGCTCGCCCCTGTCATTGTCGTGTTCATTCTCGCCGAGGTCGGCGGGCCGATGGCTCGTGTCGACGTGCCGGAGGGCGATCGACTGCTCGTCTACGAAGCACTCGCCGAGATGGACGACGGCGTAGTCCTCGAGCTGCCCATCGGCGTCCCGTCCGACGGAGCGCAGTGGGCATTCGTTGAGGCGCCGCGGATGTACCACGCCACGCTCGACTGGAACGTGCGTATCAACGGCTACTCCGGGAGCGTGCCCCGAGAGTTTCCGGCAACGGCGTCGCATCTGCAGGGCTGGCCCGACCCACCATCGGAACAGGTCGCCGATGAACTCGCGATCACCTACGTGATCCTGCACGGTGGGATCGAGCAGGGCACTCCTGCGTTCAGCCTGCCCGAGCTGGCCGAACTGGTCAGCGACGCCGAACGGCTGGGCTACACAGCGACTCGTTTCGGCGAAGACTGGCTCGTCACCCGTCGCTGAGTCAGCGGGTTGACATCGTTTCATGGTCTGATCGGCCTATATTTTTCAGGCGCGGCCGGTGGGATCCGAAAGACAAGGCATGGCCCGTCGTTTTCTCGCTGTCACCTCTGCGCTCGCCCTCGCCGCGACCGTCGTGAGCGTTTCGCCCGCAACGGCGGCAATCACGCCGTATGAGAAGGACTGGGCGCTGCTGATCGACGGCTGGAACCGGAGTTCCTCGCCCGTGATCGCCGACATCGATGCCGACGATGAGAACGAAATCGTGTTCGGCCACCAGGACGGCACGCTCCGGGCCTACGAGGGCGACGGCACCCTGAAGTGGGCCACACCGGCGGTGCCTTCGCTGAACGCCGGATGTAACGGCCAGAGCGGTTCGTCGGCCATCGACTCGAGCCCTGCGGTTGCCGACATCGACGGCGACGGTACTCCCGAGGTCATCGTCGGGGTCGGCTCCACCTGGGCGGCCAATCAGAACGGCGGCATCATCGCGTTCGACGGCAAGACCGGGGCGAAGGAATGGGGCACTGCGGTCGGTCGCGACACCGGCAACGTGTGGGCCAACACCGGTTCGCTCGACGGCTGGTGCGAGGGCGTCTTCTCGACCCCGTCCATCGGCGATGTCGACGGCGACGGCCATCTCGACGTGGTCTTCGCGAGCTTCGACTTCTACATCTGGGCAGTCGATCGCTTCGGCGAACCGCTGAGCGGCTTCCCCTTCAACAACGATGATTCGGTGTGGTCGTCGGCCTCACTGTTCGACGTCGATGGCGACGACGACATGGAGATCTTCATCGGCGGCGACAGCACGCCGGGCGGCTACTACGACCATCTCGGTGGCGTGCTCCGGGCGCTCGACTGGACACCCGGCGGCGTAGTGAATCTTTGGAACGCGGAAGCCAACGAGGTCTTCCATTCGTCGCCGGCCATCGGCGACATCAACGGCGACGGCATTCCTGAGGCGGTCATCGGTACCGGCAACAACTGGCACACCGAGTGTGGCAACGGGCATCACCAGTGCGGCCCGGGAGACGGCAGCGATCACTCCAAGGTCTTCGCCTTCCAGCTTCACGACGGCTCGCTCGTGCCGGGATTCCCGGTGAGCACGGGCGGCACCGTCATCGGGTCACCGGCCCTCGGTGATCTCGACAACGATGGCGGCCTCGAAGTCGTGATCGGTTCTGAGGACCACTACGTCTACGCCTGGAACGGCGACGGTTCGCTCGACTGGAAGGTGCGGCCGGACTTCAACCATCTCGGCACCGGGCGAATGCACGCTTCGCCGATCATCGCCGACATCAACGGCGACGGCGTCCAGGACGTCGCAGTCGGCGGCGAGAAGGGGCTCGCCCTCCTCGACGGCATCAGCGGCTCATCGCTCGAAGCCGGACTGATCTGGCAGGACAAGATGAGTCTCTGGTCGCACGAGTCGGCTCCCGCCGTCGGTGTGATCAACGGCTCTCGACATCTCGTGTTCACGGCGTTCGACACACCCGGTCTCAAGACCCGCCTGGCGGCGTTCGAACTTCCGAACACCTCCGCCGAAGACGCCTGGCCCATGCTGCGCCGCGACGCGATGCGACAGGGTTCGGCCGAAACCGAAACATGCGGGTTCACCGCCAGCGGCAGCTTCTGCGACGTGCCCGAGTCGGCGTACTACGCCGAAGCCGTGGGCTGGATGGTCGACGAAGGAATCACCAACGGCATTTCCGACCTCCTCTACGGACCGAACGTGAACCTCAGCCGGGCACAGATGGTGACGTTCCTCTGGCGCAACGCCGGCTCGCCGACCGGAAACCCGGCCCACGGGTTCAATGACGTGCCGGGAAGCGCCTACTACGGCGAAGCCGTGTCCTGGGCAAAGGCGCAAGGGGTGACCACCGGAACATCGCCGAGCACCTTCGCTCCGAATCAGGACGTCACCCGTGGCCAGTTGGTGACGTTGCTCTGGCGCATGGCCGGCGAACCGTCGGCGCCCGACGGCGGCTTCATCGACGTCGAGCCGGGTCGGTACTTCACGACGGCGGTCGGATGGGCCAAGCAGCAGGAGATCACGACGGGAACCTCGGCGGTCACCTTCTCGCCGAACAGCCCCGTGACCCGTGGCCAGGCTGCTGCCTTCCTCTATCGCTACGCGGTCTGATTCCGGGGAACACCCCTAGTCTGGCCCCGTGCCGGACACGGAAGCCCCCCTCCGTCTGGCTGGCGGCGCAAGAGAGCGAATCGTCGGCAGCGACGACGACCGCGGCATTCTCGCCTCGCTAGTGGCGACCGGAGGGTCGTGGGAGGCCCACGTCCAACGGTTCATGTTCGATCATGTCCATGCGGAATCCGTGTGCCTCGATGTCGGGGCCAACATCGGCGTCCACACGGTCCAACTCGGTCGCCTCGCCGCGAGGGGACGCGTGCTGGCGTTCGAACCCGGGGAGGAGAACCTCGCCTACCTTCGACGCAACCTGGACGCGGCAGGACTCGATCATGTCGAGCCAGTCGCCGTCGGCCTCTACTCCCATGAGGGTGAGCTGAGCTTCGTCGCGAGCCGCCACCATCCGGGTGGCTCGTTCATCGCGGCGAATCCGGTCGAGATCGAGCGGGGCGAGGTTGTAGGCCAGGTCGAGGTGACGACGCTGGACTCGTTCGTGCTCCGCGAATCGCTGTCGCGCATCGACTTCATCAAGGTCGACGTCGAGGGAAGCGAGATCCACTTTCTGGAGGGAGCCGAGGAAACTCTGCGTCGCCATCAACCGGTGATGGTCATGGAGTGCAACCCGATTCCCCTCCGCCGCTTTCAGGGGAGCGACGCCGGCGACCTGTTCGACGCACTGCGCTCGCTCTATCCGAACGTTGGTCACGTGAACGCGGAGGGGGTTCCGTTGGCGATCCATTCGCGCCGCGAGCTCGACCATCTCGTCGCCAATCACGGACTCGTGGATCTCGTCGCCGGCTGTGAGTTCCCGTCCAACCGCCGTGGAACGCTTCGTCTGGCGATGCAACGGCTGGGCCACGGCCTGATCGCCACTGGCCCGGTTGTGGCCGCCGGGGCCCGCCTACGCCCCACGTGGGCGCCGACGCAGCGGTTCGTGACGGCCGGGACATCGTCGGTCACTGCTGCGGAGACGGTCGTCACCGCAGCGCCCGGTGAGGCGCTCACGGTGGAGCTGACCGTGCGGAATCGGGAGGCGATCTGGCTCGCTGGCGTGTCGCTGGATCACCCGGTCGGGGCCGCCTACCGAATCCGCAGTGAAAGCGGCGAGATCATGGTCGACCACGGCGGGTTCTTCCCGCTGCCTCGCCCGCTCGGTCCCGGACAGCGCCTGTCGATGCCGGTCACGATCACCGCGCCATCGGCTCCCGGCCAATACGAGGTCGAGCTCACGCTCCAGCAGAAGGGCCATGTGTGGTTCGACCAGCTCGATCTGGCGGCTCGACACCGGCTCGAGATCTACGTCCAGGCGACGTCGGCGTAGATCTCGACCATTGCTGCCGCGGCATCGGCCCACGTGTGGGCTTTGATTCGGTCTCGGAGGGCGACGGGAACGCCTGACGGACTACCGACCGCTGTCGTGGTCGCCGCCACGAACGCCGCTCGGTTGCCCGGTTCGACGAGTTCGATGGTGTTGCCGACGAGCTCCGGGAGCGCGCCGACCGCAGTTGCCACGACGGGTGTGCCGATGGACAGCGCCTCGAGTGGCGGCAGCGCAAAGCCCTCGTAGAACGACGGCCAGAGGAGGGCGATCGCCCCGGCCACCAGGGATGTCCTGTCGCGGTCGCTGACGTTGGGGAGTCGGACCACTCGACCCTCACGGTGGCGGGCGATCGCCGCGTCGACCTCGGCGGAATCGTTGCCCGGCGGCCCTGCGACCACCAGCCTGATGTCGTCGGGGAGTTCATGGAGCGCGTCGACTGCCGCAGTCACGTTCTTGCGTCTCTCGATTCGACCGAGCACCAACAGATACGGGCCTCCGGCGATGCGCCGGCCGAGATCATCGGTACCGCCCACGAGCGGGTTGATTGCGTGGTGCACCAGCCGCACCCGCTCCTCCGGGATGGCGAACTCTGTGAGGGCTTCTTGGCGCACCAGTTCCGACGACACATGGAGAGTGGCCCCTCGCTTCACGGCCCGCCGCAGCGGGCCGGCCATTGCCGCGACGGCCGGTTCGCACCACTCAGGATGGGTGAGCGGCGTCATGTCCTGTAGCGAGATGACGCTGGAGGGCTTGGGCGGGGCGAGGAAGTTCGTGCCATGAACGACATCGGCGGCGCCGGCGACCATCCGGCCGGGAGGGAAGTCGAAGTATGACCATCCGCGCATGGCGAGCGAGGCGGGAACGCGGCTACGTCGGACGCGGACGTCGATGTCGGGCCGCTTGCCGCGGGCGGTCAGGAGCCAGCCCCGCACGGCGACGTCGTCGCGGTCGGACAGTGCGTCCAACAAGCCGCGGGTGACCTGGTGGATACCCGTAGGAGGCCCGAGCAGCGAGGTGACATCCAGCGCCACCCGTATCCGGCTCACGGAACGTAGACCCCGTTGAGGGCGAGCGTGGTCACCACGGTCAACGCGACCGCGGACGCAGTCGGGAGCCAGCGATCGAGTCGTTCGTTTCGGCTGATCATGGCGGCCGCGATGACCAGCGGGAAGACGCTCAGTGCGTAGCGCTCCATCGAGTTCAGATTGTCCGCGCTCACCAGAAGCAGGGTCGACGGAACCGCGTACACCCAGAGATCCGTGGACATCTTCTTGACCACATACACGGCGAGGGCGATCAGGATCAGCGCGGCCAGTCCGTGGAACAACTCGCCCTCGTCGCCTCCGACACCGTCGACAAGCGCGCGGAACAGACGGGACACCGGCTCCGTGATCTCGCCGCGAAGCTCGCGTTGCGCGTCGATCGGCGCCTTCCAACCGCCTTGTTCCCGTTCCGACCAGATGAGGAACCCGAGTGTGCCGAGGGGCGCCGAGACCACGGCGAGAAGTGCGGTGGGCGAGCGCCGGTCGGTCTGCCACGCTCTGACCGCTGCGGGGAGGGCCAGCAGGCCCGCGACGGGGCGAGTGAGCCCGGCCAGGAACCCCAGGAGGACGGTGACCCTCCACTGGCGAGCCCTCGCCGTCAGCACGAATCCGATGGCAAGACACAGATAGAGCGCCTCGCTGTAGCCGAGGACCAGCACAAACGCGGGTGGGAAGAGGGCGAAGAGGCGAACGGTGCGGCGCGCCACTCCATGGTCGCCCGTCTCCTGCACCGTGAGCCGGTAGAGGAACATCCCGGCGACGAGGGCCAGAAGATTCGCGAGCACGACGAGGGCGACGTCGGGGCGATCGCTGAACGCGCCGAACAGACGGCCGAGCATCGGCCACAAGGGGAAGAACCGGATGCCGCCCTCGAGGGCAGGGGAGTCGTAGCCGTCCATCGCGATGTCGCGGTACCACGTGCCATCCCAGGGAATGAGGCCGTCGTCGATCGGGGAGAACGCCGGAGGCGGTTCGAGGCGGTCCAGAATCGCCCAGGTCACGATGTACGCCGTCGCGACATACAAGCGAGCCTCGGTCCACGACGTCAGCGATGCGATGAAGTCGCGCTTCCAGTTCTTCACGTGAGGGGCTCGTATCGGGTGAGCAGCATCGGCTCGAAGACCTCGGAGGGCGAGATCACCTGGTGAGGACGATGGGTCTGATTCAACGACTCGATGATCGCCTCGCAGCGGTTGCCGAGGCTCTTGTAGCCGAGGCCGGTGACGAGCCAGATGTCGCGGCCGGCAACCTCGTCGATGCGGGCGAGAAAGTCCTCGGGCGGAGTCGCCGTGATGATGTCGGCGTAGTCGCGCCAGTCGATCAGCGCGCCGTCGCCGCGCGGGTAGGCGACGGCCTCCAGATCCGCCCGCAGGGCGCGCCGCGTGGCGGGGCCCACCTGGTCAGGACAGAACGCCACGATGTCGCCGTCGCGGTGTTGCGTATCGATTGCGGCCGCAACGTCGCCGGCTTGCGTTCGGTCCCGGCGGGCTTCGTCGACGCCGATCGCGAGTCCGAACAGCACGGTGAAGGCGATGGCCGCCGAGCCGAACCAGCCGGGAAGAAGGCTCAAACCCCGGGCCGCCAACAGGAGGACGAACGGGACGATCACGGCGGTGTAGCGGCCTTCGAAGGCTCCGGCGGTGACGAGCGCGATCCCGCCGCCGAGCGCAAGCGTCGTCACGATGACGGCACCCGCCACGCTGAGTGGCCCTCGACTGAAACGCAGCTCGATGTGGTCACCGCGACGCGTTCCGACGGTACCGAGAAGGACGAGCACGAGCAGAACCGCGCCGAAGAGCTCACCCTCGAATCGATTGTTGCCACCGACCGCCTGCATCGACTCCACGACGATCTCGGCCGGGCGGGCCCGATCGGCCCATGGTGTGCCCGTCGACCCCAACTGCTCGAAGAAGACGCCGAGCCACACGACGAATGTCGCGGCGCCCGCGGCAACGGCGGCGCCCACTCGCACCACCACGGCCCGGTGCTCGGGATGGCGCAGGAAAACGACCGCCAGCAGGAGCAACGTCGCGCCGATCAGCCAGAACGACCAGTAGTGAGTGTGGATGAGCGCCGCGGTGAAGATCGTCACCAGAGCGAGCCGCCGAGGCGTCGGGTCGTCGATCGCTCGCTCCGTCGCGAGCCAAGCACAGGCCACCAGGAACGAGAGCAACGCGTACATGCGCGCTTCGGACCCATAACGCAGGAGGAACGGCGACGTGAGTCCGACAAGTGCGGCGACCGCCCCGATCTGCACCGATCGTCGTCGGCCAATCGCCCAGAGCACCGGCACCGTGCTCAGCGACACGACTGCCGACATCGCCCTCGCGGCCCCATTGGAATCGCCGAAGACGTCCATCCATCCACCGAGAAGGAGGTAGTAGAGGCTCGGGTGACCGTCCTGACGGAGGGCGTCGACCATGTCGCCGAACGCCAGACCGGCGATCTGCACCGACAACGCCTCGTCGAGCCACAACGGAGAGGGCGCCGCCACGCGTATGACGACACCGCCGACCAAGGCGAGAACGGCGAGTCCGAGTCCGGCGCCCCGCCACCGCCATGGAGGGGTCGTGTCGTCTTGCCCGAGAGTTGCAGGAGCGGCGGTGGCCACGAGGGGCGAATCTAGCCGGTCGGCCCGCCCAGCCCGTCATGCAGGTCTCGGGGCGGGCCGACAAGTAGCCTCGGCGGCGATGCCAACTCGAATCGTGATCATCGGCGGCGGTCCCGCCGGCAACTCCTGCGCCACCACCGCGGCCCGGCTCGGTGCCGAAGTCGTGCTCATCGAGCGCGACATCATCGGCGGTGCTGCCCACCTGCATGACTGCATTCCGTCCAAAGCGATGATCGCCACGGGCAACGCCCGCCAGTTCCTGCTGCGAGCGATGAGAATGGGGCTCGGCGAGGTCAACTCCGACGTCGACCTCGAACATCTCGCCCTTCGCCTTCGCACGATCGAGGGTCGACTCGAATCGCAGGTCCGTTCGCTCTTGTCCAGCCAGCGGGTGGAGTTGATCCATGGCACGGCGACCGTCGTCGATGAGCACACCGTGCGATCGGTGTCGGAGACAGGGACGTTCGATCACCAGGCCGACGTGATCGTCCTCGCGACCGGCAGCCGGCCTCGCATCCCCGAGTGGGCCGAGATCGACGGCGACCGAGTGATGACGACACGCGATGCGTACCCGCCGAAGTCTCTGCCGTCTCATGCGATCGTCATCGGCTCCGGCGTCACTGGCGTGGAGTTCGTGCATCTTTTCGAGTCGATGGGCAGCGACGTCACGCTCGTGGTCAGTCGGCAACAGGTGCTCCCGGGCAAAGACCCGGAGGTCGCCGCCGCGCTCGAGGAAGACTTCCTGCGCCGCGGTGTGCGGCTCTTCAAGGGGGCACGTGCCACGAGTGTCGATCGTGATGGCGACGACGTGATCGTGAACTGTGACGATGGCCGTGTCGCATCCGGCTCCCATGTGCTGCTGGCGATCGGATCGATCCCGAACAGCGAGGACCTCGGCCTCGAGGCCGCCGGAGTCGAGACCGACGGCGGGTACGTCCCCGTCGACATCAATCTGCAGTCGAACATTCCCCACATCTACGCCGCCGGTGATCTCTCCGGGCGGCTGCCCTTGTCGTCGGTTGCTTCGATGCAGGGCCGCAAGATCGCCGAGCATGCAATGGGCGCGCTCCACCCAGAACGCAGTCGGCTCATCGACTACGACAAGGCTGCCTCTGCGATCTTCACCGAGCCTGAGATCGCCGACGTCGGACTGGCGGAGGCCGATGCCTTCTCAGAGGGCCGCAAGGTCCGCGTGACGAAGGTGCCGTTCGCCTCCGCGGCAAAGGCCCTGATCAACGATGATTCCCGCGGTTTCGTCAAGATCGTGTCCGATCCCGCCACCGGAGTCGTGCTCGGCGGCTCGATCGTCGGCCGCCACGCCGCAGAGCTGATCTCGGTGTTGGCCATCGCCGTCACCAACGGCCTGACCGTGAGCGATATCCACGAGAGCCTGATGGTCCACCCGACCCTCTCCGAAGCGCTCTCGGAGGCCGCCGAGTAGTCGTCGCGCCGAGCGCTGCGGGTTATTCGATCACTGCGACGACGTCGCCGCCGCCAACCGAGTCGCCCTCGGCGACTCTGATCTCTTTGATCGTCCCCGCCTTCTCGGCGCTGACGTTGTTCTCCATCTTCATGGCCTCGAGGACGACAATCGGGTCGCCCACCTCGACCTCGTCGCCGACCGCGACGACGATCTTGACGATCGTGCCCTGCATCGGCACGGCAACATCGCCCGATGCTGCGCCGCCACCGCCACCGCCGCCTCCCCCAGAGCGTCGCGCTCGTGGTGCGGCACCACCGGCCGACGGAGCTGACTCGGGAACCCACATCGAGACGGAGAAGCGCTTTCCGTTCACCTCGACGTCGAGGTCTCGCTTGACCTTCGGTGCCTCATCGGCATCGATGGCCGCGGCGGGGGTGGTGCCCACCTCGGAAAGGTCCAACGTCTCCTCGACCCACTTGGTCGAGTGCTCCATCGCCGCGAAGTCGGGGTGCTCGAGAATCGCGATGTCGGCCGGGATCGTCGTTGCGACGCCCTCGACTTCCAGTTCTCGGAGGGCTCGAAGGGCTCGGCTGATTGCGGTGGGCCGGTCGTGGCCCCAGACGATGAGTTTGCCGATGAGGTTGTCGTAGTACTGGCTGATCTCGTCGCCCGACTCGTAGCCGGTGTCGAAGCGGGTGCCGAATCCATCGGGGGTCTTGAGCGACGTGATGGGGCCGGGCGAGGGGAGGAACGCGCCGCCCGCGGGGTCCTCGGCGTTGATGCGAATCTCGATCGCGTGACCACGGATCTCGATCTCGTCCTGTGTGAACGGCAGGGGCTCGCCGGAGGCGACTCTGAGCTGCTGCTCGACGAGATCGACACCGGTGATGAGTTCCGTGGCCGGGTGCTCGACCTGGAGCCGAGTGTTCATCTCGAGATAGTGGAAGCCGCCGTCTTCGAAGAGGAACTCGACGGTGCCGGCGTTGACGTAGTCGCAGCCCTTGGCAACCTTGACCGCAGCGTCGCCCATGGCGGCGATGATGTCGTCCGGGATCCCGGCCGCCGGTGCCTCCTCGATCAGCTTCTGATGTCTGCGCTGGGCCGAGCAGTCACGAGTGCCGAGATAGACGCAGTTGCCGTGGGTGTCGGCGAGGACCTGGACTTCGACGTGGCGGGGCTTCGTGAGGTAGCGCTCCATGTAGCACTCGTCGCGTCCGAAATAGGACAACGCCTCGCGCTGCGCGGAGTCGAGTTGGTCAGCGGCCTCGTCCGCGTTGTTCACGACCTTCATGCCGCGGCCACCGCCTCCATAGGCTGCCTTGATCGCGACGGGCCATCCGTGTTCTTCGCCGAACGCGATCACCGCGGTCGCATCCGTGAGGATCTCCGTCGAGCCGGGCACACCGTGGACACCGACCTTCTCGGCGGCCTCGCGAGCGGAGATCTTGTCGCCCATCACTTCGATCGCTTCGGGACGGGGGCCGATGAATGCGACCCCGCGTTCGGTGATCGAACGGGCGAAGTCGGCGTTCTCGGAGAAGAAGCCGTAGCCCGGATGTACGGCGTCGGCGCCGCTCTTTTCGATTGCGTCGAGAATGGCGTCGGTATCGAGGTAGGACTCGGCCGCGGTCTGGCCGCCGAGCGCGAACGCCTCGTCGGCGAGCCTCACATGGAGGGCATCCCGGTCGAGCTCGGAGTACACGGCAACGGTGGCGACGCCGAGTTCGCGGCACGCGCGAATCACTCGGACGGCGATCTCACCGCGGTTGGCGATCAAAACCTTGTTGAACACGTGCTAATGGTTAGTCGAATGGACCCCACCAGTGCGACATCCGCGGCCCGCTTTCTGCCTCTGAGTACGGAGGTCGCGGCGTCGCTCGGCCCGGGCCTGCTCCGCCACGTCGAGACGACCGGCTCCACCAACGCCGATCTGGCCGACGAGGCGCGGGCGGGTGAGGCCGCGGGAGCGGTCTTGGTCACAGATCACCAGACCGCAGGAAGGGGGCGACTCGACCGGTCGTGGGACGATACGCCTGGCGACGCCCTGTTGGTCAGCATGCGCATACCATCGAGTCAGCGAGACGCCGCGGCCGTGGTCCGGGCTCTTGGCGCGGCGGCGCGAGCGGCAGTCGACGACCTCTGTCGCGACCGCGTGCTCGCCAAGTGGCCGAATGATCTGGTCGTCGTCGAGGGGCTCCGACCCGGGAAGCTGTCGGGTGTTCTGGCCGAATTCGTGGCGGGGGATCGTCCGACGGTCGTTGTCGGAATCGGGATCAACATCCGACCGATCGAGCGCCAAGAGGGAGCGACATCGGTCGTCGAGTGTGGAGGACCAGATGATCGAGACGCCCTGCTGGCGGCAGTTCTCCGCGAGCTGGCCCCCCGCCTGGCCGATGACGCTGGCGTCGTCGATGAGCTTCGGGCGCAGTCGGCGACCATCGGGTCGATGGTGCGAGCCGAGCTTCCGGGCGGCGACTTCGTGCTCGGCGAGGCCGTTGATCTCACCGCCGACGGAGAGCTCGTATTGCTCACCGACAGCGGGGCCCGCCGGGTCATCGGCACCGGGGACGTCGTTCACCTGCGTCCTGCGTGACCGACCTCGGAACGCGGAGCCTGTCCACTAACCTCCGCCCGATGTCCCCGACCGGCACCGTCGTCCTTCGGCGAACGTGGCCCCAGCGCCTCGTCATCTTGTGCACGGTCGGCGTGATCGTCGCTGCGCTGGCTGCTTCGTGGTTCCTCAACGACGTCTACGACTCTGTCTCGCGGCTGGGCCGGGTGGAGTTCGCCGCCGATGTGTTGCTCACCGACACCGAGCCGGGTGAGCCGGTGAACTTCCTGCTCATCGGGGAGGACAGCGCCCTCGGCCTGGATCCGAACGATCCGGCGGCGTTCGGCCGCGAGGTCGACCCCCGCGGCACTTTCCACGCCGACAGCATTTCGGTCGTTCGGGTCAATCCGACGACCGGGCAAGCGTGGATCCTTTCGGTCCCGCGAGACCTTCTCGTGGAGCACGGCGGGGGCGAGCGACAGATCAACCTCGTGCTGCTCGTGGGCGGACGCAGCGAGCTGGTCGAGACGATCACGGAAAACTTCGGGATCCCGATCAACCACTACATGTCGCTCGACTTCCTCGGATTTCGCCAGGTCGTGGACGAGCTCGACGGCGTGCCGGTCTGGTTCGAGAACCAGGCGAGAGACATCAACATCTTCGGCGAGCCTGGGAGCGGACTGGACATCCAGACACCCGGATGTCACGTGCTCGACGGCGTTCAGGCGCTGCAATACGTGAGGTCGCGGGGCTACCAGGAGCTGATCGACGGCGACTGGGAGTACGTCGGCAACTCCGATTTCGGCCGAGTCGAGCGCCAGCAGGACTTCCTTGTCCTGGCGATGGAGCGAGCCATCGACCGGGGAGCGAGAAGTCCCTCGAACCTGGCGTCCTTGGTTGCCGCCGCGGCGGAGAGCATCGTCCTCGACGCAGAGCTGACCGTCGCCGAACTCGTTGATGTGGGTGAGGCGTTCAGCGACTTCAATCCGGAGAACCTGGAGCGCTTCGAACTCGCGGTCGAAACGATCAACGAGGAGAACGGCGACTACGTCGGGGAGCGCCCGGTCGACGGTGCCAACGACGGGATCTTCGCCGTCTTCCGAGGCGAAGCGGATCTGACCGCAGCTCGCGAGGTCGAATTCGACATCTACGGGATCGATGGCGACGACACGTCTCGGATCGCGGCCGAACTCGTGAGCAAGTCCTTCACCGTCCCCGGCGTCTTCACTCTCGAGAACGTGGAAGCCGACAGCGTGGTCGTGTACCCGACAGGGCAACGTTCGTCAGCGGAAACCCTGGCCCGCTACCTCGAACCGATCCCTCGACTCGTCGAAGACCCCGAGGCAACCGACATCTCGCTCGTTCTCGGGACTGCGCATGAGCAAGTGCTGATCTTCTTTCCCCACGAAGTGCCGAAGATGCGGGCCGCGGTCGACGATCTAGGCGTGGGCGGTATCCCGGCCATCGATGGCGCGATCGAGTTCGGGACGACGACCACGGCCCCGCCCCCCACGACGGTGACGACGACCCTGCTGACGACCCTGCCGACGACGGCCGACTCGACGACGACAACCACCACCACGACGACCGCCGCAGTGGAAGATGCCCCCGCATTGGAAGACATCGTGCCAACGACCACGGCGGGAGTCATCGGTCGTGCGCCGGAAGGCCAGTCCTGCGGCTAGTCGCCCGTACACTCACAAACGGCCGGGACTCGGCCGATTCGAGTGGAAGAACTCCGAGGAGAGTCCATGACGAGCAAAATCGCGGTGATCGGTACCGGCTATGTCGGCCTCACCACAGGCGCCTGTTTCGCCCATCTCGGGCACGACGTGATCTGCGCCGACATCGTTCCCGAGAAGATCGAGCGCCTCCGCAACGGCGACGTGCCGATCCACGAGGCCGGTCTGACCGAACTCGTGCAGGAAGGAATCGAAACCGGCCGGCTCAGCTTCGTGCTCGGTGCCGAGAACGCGGTCGGCGAGGCTGAGTTCATCTACCTGTGCGTGCCCACGCCTCAGGCAGCCGATGGTTCCGCCGACCTCAGCTACCTGCAGTCCGCCGCGGCAGAGATCAGCGCTCACCTGCAACCGGGCGCGATCGTCGTGAACAAGTCGACCGTGCCCGTCGGTTCGACGCGTCTCGTGGAGCAAGCGATGAAGCGCTCCGACATCCCTGTCGTCTCGAACCCCGAGTTCCTCCGCGAGGGCACCGCGGTCGATGACTTCCTCAATCCCGACCGTGTGGTCATCGGTGCCGATGACCAGGCCGCGGCCGGTCGAGTGGCCGCGCTCTACCTCGGTGTTCGGGCGCCGGTCATGGTGACGGACCCGGCTTCGGCGGAGACGTGCAAGTACGCCGCCAACGCCTTCCTGGCCACCAAGCTGTCATTCACCAACGCGATCGCCGCGGTATGCGAAGCCGTGGGCGCCGACGTCAATGACGTCCTTCTCGGCATGGGCTACGACCATCGCATCGGCCACGAGTTCCTTCGCCCCGGACCCGGGTGGGGTGGCTCCTGCTTCCCGAAAGACTCGCGAGCGATCATCTCGATCGCCGAAGATGCCGGCTACGACTTCGCGCTCATGAGGGGCGTGGTCACGGTCAACGACGAGCAGTTCGAGCGAATCGTCCGCAAGGTCGGCTCTGTCACGAAGCTCGATGGGGCGACAATCGGCCTGCTCGGACTCGCCTTCAAGGCTGGTACCGACGACACCCGTGAGTCGCCGGCCCTGGCCGTCGCGCGGCGTCTCGTTGCCGCCGGGGCGAAGGTCAAGGGCTATGACCCCGCCGTGACGCGTGTCGACATGGAGGGCGTGGAAGTGGTCGACGACGCCTACGCGGCCTGTGAGGGTGCCAACGCGCTCGTGATCGCCACCGAGTGGGACGACTTCAAGTGGCTCGACCTCGACAAGATTGCCGACGCCATGGCCGAGAAGCACATCGTCGACGCCCGCAACCTGCTCGATCGGGGCGCTGTGAAGCGTCGCGGCTTCAGCTACCAGGGCGTAGGGCGGAGCTGATGCCCCGAGTAGTGGTCACCGGCGGTGCCGGTTTCCTCGGATCGCATCTCTGCGACCGCCTTCTCGAACGCGACGATCAGGTCGTCTGTATCGACAACCTGATCACCGGCAATCTCGACAACATCGCCCATCTTCGGGACGAGTCGGCGTTCGAGTTCATCGAACACGACGTGTCGGAGTACGTCGATGTCGATGGCGACGTCGATGCCGTGCTTCATTTCGCGAGTCCCGCCTCTCCGATCGACTACCTCGAGATGCCCATTCAGACGCTGAAGGTCGGCTCGTTGGGTACTCACAACACGCTCGGTCTCGCCCTCGCCAAGGATGCGACCTTCTTCATCGCATCGACATCGGAGGTCTACGGCGACCCCCACGAGCATCCCCAGCAGGAGAGCTACTGGGGCAACGTGAATCCGGTTGGTCCGAGGGGGGTCTACGACGAGGCAAAGCGCTTCTCCGAAGCCATGACGATGGCGTATCACCGGTATCACGACCTGGACACTCGCATCGTTCGCATCTTCAACACGTATGGCCCGCGCATGAGGCCCAACGACGGTCGCGTCGTCTCGAACTTCATCGTGCAGGCGTTGAAGGGGGAGAACCTGACCATCTACGGCGACGGGTCTCAGACTCGCAGCTTCTGCTACGTCGATGACGAGGTGCGAGGACTGATCGCCCTGCTCGACTCGGGTGAGAGCGACCCCGTCAACATCGGCAACCCCAATGAGTTCACCGTCACCGAGCTGGCCGACATCGTGGTCGACGTCGTCAACTCACCCTCCGAGGTCGAGTACCACCCGTTGCCGGTCGATGACCCCACGCAGCGCCGCCCCGACATCACGCGGGCCAGGGAACTTCTCGGTTGGGAGCCAGAGGTCGAGTTGCGCGAGGGCATAGAGCGAACGGCTGCATATTTCGCCGGAGTGCTGGCCGACGCCGCACCGGCCTGACTAGTTGCGACGAGCCTCTGCGGCCTCGCGGTTGGCTTCGAACCATTCGATGGTGGCTGCCAGGCCCTCACGGAAGTCGGTCTCGGCAGTGAATCCGAAGAGCTTCTGAGCCTGAGACGCATCGACACAGCGTCGAGGTTGACCATCGGGCTTCGACTCGTCCCAACGAATCCGTCCGCTGAAGTTGGTCAACTCCGCGACGATCTCAACCAGCTCCTTGATGAGGAGTTCGCGGTCGGCGCCGAGGTTGACCGGTTCGGCCCCGTCGTAGTGCTCGGCCGCCTTCACGATGCCGTCGGCGGCGTCGTCGACGAAGAGGAACTCTCGAGAGGCCGAACCGGTGCCCCAGACCTCGATCTCCTCGGCGCCCTGCTCGCGGGCCAGCACACACTTGCGGATGAGGGCCGGAATCACGTGGCTGACGTCGGGGTGGAACTTGTCGCCCGGGCCATAGAGATTGGTCGGCATCAGGTAGATGCCCCGCTGGCCGTATTGCTGTCGATTTGCCTGGAGATGCGTGAGCTGGGCGAGCTTCGCGATGCCGTAGGGAGCGTTGGTCTCCTCCGGATATCCCATCCACAGCGATGTCTCCTGGAACGGGACGGGCGTGTGTTTCGGGTAGGAGCAGATGGTGCCCACGATCACCGTCTTGTGGATGCCGGCCGCGCGGGTGGCCTCGATGATGTTGGTACCGAGCAAGAGGTTCTCGATATAGAGACTCGCCGGGCTCTCCATGTTGGCGCCGATGCCGCCGACCCGAGCAGCGAGATGGATCACGCAGTCGGGAGCTGTCTCGGCAATTGCCGCGTCGGTCGCGGCGCGGTCGGTGAAGTCCACATCGGCACTCGAAGGAGCGACGACATCGGTGACCCCACGGGTGGCGAGCGCGGCCTGAACCGCCCCGCCCAGGAAGCCGGTTCCGCCGGTGAGAAGGACCCGTTGATCTTCGAACGCAGACATTCCGGCATGGTACTTCGGTCGACGGCGCGACGAATGGTCAACGCCGTGACAGACTCCCGCTCGTGACGCCTCGTGTGGCTGCCGTCGTGGAACAGAGTTGGCACCGAGTGCCGGGTGGCACCGCCACCTCGACGGTGCGCACCCTCGATGCGGTCGCCCGGCGCGGCAATTACGACCTCGTCGGAATCGCGGCATCCCATCGGTTCCCCCCGTCGAGTCTCGCGACACCGACGATCCCTGTGGTTCACATGCCGCTCGGACGCCGCCCGCTCTACGAGGCCTGGCATCGCTTCCGTCGGCCCGCACTCGGACGTCGCTTCGGAACGATCGACGTGGTGCATGCAACAGGCGGCGTGATTCCGCCCCACGGCGACACGCCGCTCGTGGTCACCGTGCACGATCTCGCCTTTCTCCATCGCCCTTCGCATTTCACCAGCCGCGGGGTGGCCTTCATGACTCGCAGCTTCGAGTTGGCGAAGGCCGAGGCCGCCATGATCTCGGTCCCTTCTCAGGCGACCGCCGGGGACTGCGTCGACCACGGTGTCGACCCGGACCGGATCGCCCTTGTGCCGTGGGGCGCCGACCCGGTGGCGGTGACCGAGTCGGATCGCAAACGCGTCAGGGACGTGCACCGACTTCCCGATGACTTCGTGTTGTGGGTCGGCACGGCCGAACCGCGCAAGAACCTGACCGGCCTGGCCGAGGCGATGAGCCGAATCGACGTGCCCCTCGTGCTTGCCGGCCCTCCGGGGTGGGGTGTGGACGTTGACGCCCTGACCTCCAATTCTCGTGTCCGACACATCGGGGAGCTCTCCGGCGCCGATCTCCCGGTGCTGCTCGACCTGGCGACCGTGTTCGCCCTTCCCAGCCTGCTGGAAGGGTTCGGCATGCCCGTCCTCGAGGCGATGGCCCAGGGGACAGCCGTCGTGACCAGCGCCGGAACCTCGACCGAGGAGATCGTCGGGCCCGACGGCGTGACTGTCGATCCTCACGACACCGAGGAACTGGGCGACGCCATTGGTCGACTGCTCCTCGACGACGAACACCGCCGAGTGATCGCCGAGGCCGGCCGTGTTCGCGCCGCAGGAATGACCTGGGACGCGACGGCCTCGCTCACCGAGGACGTCTATCGGCGGGCGCTCGGCTGATGCTCGTCGCCGCGAATCTCGCGTGGTTGGTGCCCGGTCGGGTGGGCGGAAGCGAGGAATACACATCGCGCCTTCTCGCCGCCGTGATCGACGAGGCTCCGGCCGGCATCGACCTGCGAATCATCGGATCGCCGGCCCTGTTCGATGCCTACCCCGCGTTGGCCGTGGTCGAGCACGTCGTTCTCCGTGGCCCCGTGCAGTTGCGGCCGTGGCGAGTCCTTGCCGAGTCCACACAGGTCCATCGGTCCACGGCCGGAGCGGCCGTCGTCCATCACTTCGGGGGCCGCATCCCGGCCCGCACGCGCGGCAACGACGTCGTCACGATCCACGACTTGCAGCCGCTCCAGCATCCAGACAACTTCTCGGTGATGAAGCGCCGCTACCTCGCCGCGGTGCTGCCCCGCTCCGTTCGCGGCGCTCGGGTCGTGACGACGCCGTCTGAATGGGTTGCCTCAACCGTCATCGACAGGCTGGGCGCCGATCCCTCGACCACCGTCGCGGTGTCGTCCACGTGGGACCCGGAGGACTCGATCGACTCGGGGCTCGCAGACTCGCTTGGCGATGGGCCGATGGTGCTCTATCCCGCCGTCAGCCATCCGCACAAACGGCACCGACTCTTGCTCGATGCGGTCGACGAGGTCGTCGCGCAACACGGAGAGATCGCGGTGGTACTCACCGGGGGACCGGGCCGAGCAGAGGGCGATGTCGACGCGGCGATCGCACGGTCGGCCGCCCGGGTTCTGCGACCCGGGCGCGTTCCCGCTGCCGCGTTGCGAGGCTTGTATCAGCGGGCCGACGCACTCGTCTTCCCCTCGGAGTACGAGGGCTTCGGCCTGCCGGTTTTGGAAGCCATGCGCGCCGGCGTGCCCGTTGTCGCCGCGAATCGAACCGCGCTGCCGGAGATCGTCGCGGACACCGGCGTCCTGGTGGACTCGGACGAACCGGCCGACTGGGCCGCGGCCATCATCGACGTGCTGGCCGGTGGCGACCGGGTGAAGGACCGAATCGACCGAGCCCGCATCCGGGCGGAGCGCTGGAGTCCGGAGCAGGCGGCGGCCCGTCTCATCGATGTGTGGCGGTCCCTGGGTTAGCGATCGATGGGCTCGCGGGCATCGACCCGGCCCGTTGCCTGTGCCAGGCTGCCGCCCGTGCGAATTCTGGTGGTGTGCCCACACTTCGAGCCCGACGTGGCGCCCACCGGCGTCGTCATCACCGAGATCGCGCACCGTCTGATCGACGAGGGTCACGAGCTCGAGATCGTGACCTCTCTCCCGTGGTACACCTCGCATGCCATCGAACCCGGGTGGAGCGGCCGAATGGCTCGGCGCGAACGCACGGCCTGGGGGCGGATCACCCGCGTGCATCCGTTTCCCACGGACAAGCGCAACATTCCGGCGCGGGCGGCGGCCTTCGCCGGCTTCACGATGCTGGCGACGATCTTCTCGCTGTTGCAGCGGCGCCGACCCGATGTCGTGCTGGCGATGTCGCCGCCGCTCACGCTGGGCCTCACGGGTTGGATCGCCGCTCGGGTCCGCCGGGTTCCGTTCGTCTTCAACATCCAGGACGTGTTTCCGGATGTCGCCGTCGAGGTCGGCGCCATCTCGAGTCCCAGGGTGATCCGCGTGCTTCGTTGGCTCGAGCGGTTCGTCTACCGCCGCGCTGACGCAGTGACGGTCCTGTCCGAGGATCTGCGGGACAACGTCGAGGAGAAGTTGGCAGGGAAGGGCGGCACAGAGGTTCGGGTGATTCCGAACTTCGTCGACACCGAGCGCATCGTTCCCGGTCCGCGCCTCAACGGGTACCGGGACGAGTTCGGCCTCGGCGACAGGACCGTGGTCATGTACGCCGGCAATCTCGGTTTCAGCCAGCCGCTGGAGCTCGTGGTCGACGCAGCCCGGTCTCTACAACATCGCGATGACCTGATCTTCGTCATCAACGGCGGCGGCTCCACCCGACCGGGACTCGAGGCCGCGAGTGCGGATCTCGACAATCTCCGGTTCGTCGATCTCCAACCGATCGAGCGCCTACCCGAGGTGCTCGCGGCGGGCGACATCCACGTGATTGCTCTGCGGGAAGGACTCGGCCGCTCCTCTGTGCCGTCGAAGCTCTACTCGATCCTGGCGGCCGGTCGGCCGGTGCTGGCATCGGTCGACGCCGGCACCGAGGTGGTCCGCGTCGTGGAGTCGATCGCGGCGGGCATCACGGTTGGTCCCGAGGATTCGACAGCCTTCACCGCCGGCGTGGAGTCGTTGATCGATGCCGATCGGGCGTCCATGGGCCAGCGGGGGCGGACATTTGTCGAGGCGTGGGTGTCGCCGGAGGGTGTGGCGGCGGCCTACGTCGATCTGTTCGATGATCTGCGCAACGCGCGGCGTTGAACGAATCCCGCGGGGTGCGCGCAGTAGTCGTTGACCCGACCGCTAGCGTGGTCGCTCGTGGGTAAGGCAAGTTCTTCCAAAAAAGTCCAACGTGCGGCAAAAGCAGCTGCCAGTTCGCGCGGTACCGGCGAGAGACGCGAGCGTGGATTTCCGCTGCTCGTCCTTGCGGTCGTGCTGCTCGGCGTGGGCCTCGTGTTCGCGGCCCGTTCATCTCGCGAGGAGCAGGTCGCCCCGTTCCGCACGGATCACTGGCACTCCGCCTACGAGATCTACGACTGCGGCACCCTGCAGCCCGCGTTGCTGACCGAGACTGATCCCGACGGCATTCACACCCACGGCGACAGCCTCCTCCACATCCACCCGTTCAACAGCAGCGCGACCGGCACCGATGCCCGCCTCGGCGTGTTCATGGACGCCGCCAGCCTGCAGATCAGCGCCGACGCCATCGACGCGACGGGCTCCTTCGATGCGGCGTTCAACCTGATCGACAACTCCACCGGCTGCGGCGATGGCGACAGCGAGATCGTGGTGACCCGTTGGAACGTCGACGGTCCGAATGGTCTCGAGGCTGAAACGACCTACCGCGGCGACTTCGCCGACGTCCGATTCCTGCACGAGCGTGAGGCATTCACCATTGCCAAGGTGCCGGTCGGTGAAGACGCGCCGCCCCCCTCAGCCGCCGTCCTCGCCCAACTCGACGTCAGCAGCGGCAGCACGAACTTCGAGTCGGAGAACTTCGAGCTTCCGCCGCTCGATGACGAGACGATCGACGACGAGACGACCGACGACGAAACGACCGACGACGAAACGACCGATGAGCCGGCGCCGGACTCCGGATCATCCGACGAGACCACCACGGATGGTGGCGATGGCAGCGCGGAGTCCGACTCCGAGTGAGTGGTTCGGCCGCCCGATCGGAACGGCCGTTTCCTCGCATCGATCGGACGCTCGCTACGCTGATCCCTCGCTGAGACGCTTGGGAGCGCCATGAAGGCAGTCGTATTGGTTGGAGGGTTCGGGACTCGGCTTCGTCCGCTCACGCTGACCGCGCCGAAGCAGATGCTGCCGGTGATCGACCGGCCGATGCTGGAGCACGTGATCGGTGGACTCGGGCGTCATGGCGTCGACGAGGTCACACTCTCGCTCGGCTACAAGGAAGACGTCTTCCGCGAGGCCTACCCCGACGCCGTGTGCGCCGGTGTTGCGCTCAAATACGCAGTCGAGCCCGAACCGCTCGACACCGCCGGCGCCGTGCGGTTTGCCGCCGAAGCAGCCGGAATCGACGAGACGTTCATCGTCATCAACGGTGATGTCTTCACCGACCTCGACGTCACCGCGGTGTGGCGACGACACCACGAGATCGGCGCCGAAGGCACCATTGCCCTCACGCCGGTCGACGATCCATCCCGCTATGGCGTGGTTCCGACCGACGACGAGGGGCGTGTGATCGGATTCGTCGAGAAGCCGCCACGCGACGAGGCCCCGACGAACTGGATCAACGCGGGAACCTACGTCCTCGAGCCGTCCGTGCTGGAGCGCATCGAGCCTGGTCGCAGAGTCTCGATCGAGCGCGAGACCTTCCCGGCAATCGTTGCCGACGGTGGACTCTGGGCCGTTCAGTCCGACGCGTATTGGGTCGATGCCGGCACGCCGCTCACCTATCTACAGATCCAGATGGACCTTCTCGACGGTGTGCGCGGCGAGAAGGTCAACGGAGTGTCGCCTGGAGCCTCGATCCACCACGGAGCCACGGTCGAACGCTCAGTCGTGATGAACGGCGCATCGATTGCCGGCGGCGCCGTCGTTCGTAATGCGGTGGTCTCATCAGGTGCGACGATTGGTGACGACAGCCTCGTCGAGGAATCTGTTGTCGGCCCCAACGCGATCGTGGGGGAGCGCGCCAAGCTGACGGGAATGACGATGATCGGCGACAGCGCCGTGGTCGAGGCCGGATCGACCCTGGACGGCGCAAAGATTCCGGACAGCGACTGATGGCCACGCTCGTCACCGGCGGAGCCGGCTACATCGGATCTCACACCGCGGTCGCCCTTCACGAAGTAGGTCGAGATGTTGTCGTTATCGACAACTACTCGAACTCCTCGCCGAAGGCGATCGACGCGCTTCGCGCCCTGACCACTCCTGATCTGGCGTTTGTCGAGGGCGACCTTCTCGATGTCGACGCCGTGTCGCAGGTCTTCAAGAACCACGACATCGACGAGGTCATCCACTTCGCGGCGTACAAGGCGGTCGGGGAGTCGGTCGCGAAGCCGCTCGACTACTACCGCAACAACGTCGGCTCCACCATCGGTCTCGCCGAGGCGATGGTCGAGCATGGAGTGAGTCGGCTCGTCTTCTCTTCCTCGTGCACCGTTTATGGCCAGCCGGATGAGGTTCCGGTCACAGAGGCTGCGCCGACCGGGGCGGAGAGTCCCTACGGCTGGACGAAGTACATGAGCGAGCAGATCCTCACCGATGCGGCCCACGCGCTCCCGCTCGATGCCGTTCTGCTGCGGTATTTCAATCCGGTGGGAGCCCACCCGAGCGGCACGATGGGTGAGGACCCCAACGGGATTCCGAACAACCTCGTGCCCTTCGTGATGCAGGTCGCCGTCGGCCGCCTTGACCAGGTCAGGGTCTTCGGTACCGACTACGACACCCCCGATGGTTCAGGCGTGCGCGACTACATCCACGTGATGGACCTGGCCGAAGCCCATGTTGCGGCGCTCGATGCGTTGGCCAACGGGCTGACGGGGGCGACTCCGGTGAACATCGGCACCGGCGTGGGCAACAGCGTGTTGGAAGTCATCGAGGCGGCGAGCAGCGCAGTCGGCCGGCCGATTCCTTACGAGGTGGTCGATCGCCGTCCGGGTGACATTGCGAAGACGTGGGCCGCCACCGACTACGCGGCCGAAGTACTGGGCTGGCGAGCCACTCGCGATCTCGACGAGATGCTTCGCGACCACTGGCGTTGGCAGTCGCAGAACCCCGACGGCTACTAGTCCGACCGGGGCGAGATCAGCGGAAGAGGTCGTCGGCGGGGTCGCGGACGATTTCGTCGACGACACTCCCGGGCCGGAACCACTCGGGGGAGAGTCCGCGGACGATCGCGACGGCGATGCCTTCAGCCTTGCCCATCACGAGGTCGGCGGCTGACGCGATCTCATCGACCGCGGCGACTTCTGTGACCATCAACTCACGGCCGAGTGAGTCCGTGGTGCCGCGAAGGTCGACGATCGCGCCGATGCCGGCGCATCCGATGGCCACATCGGTTACGCCTCTTCGCCAGGGTCGACCGAATGTGTCGCTGATGATGATGGCGACGTCGAGTCCGGCGCGGGCCTTCAGGCGATCCTTGACGCCGCGGGCCGACCGGTCGCTGTCGACGGGCAGGAGCGCGGCTTTACCCCGGTCGACGTTGGAGAGATCGATACCGGCATTGGCACAGACGAAGCCGTGTTCGGTCTGGGAGATGATGAGCTCGCCTCGTCGGCGCAGGATGCGCACCGATTCCTGTTCGACCAGCGGTTTGTGGGAAAGCGGATCGTCCGGGTCGATGTCGACCAGCCGGTTCTCGGCCTTCGACACCACTTTCTGGGTGATGACGAGGCAGTCACCGCTTTTTACCTCGGTGTCGGCGGCGATGATCAGGTCAGCGAGATCGTCGCCGGGCCGCACCTCGCCGATGCCGGTGATGGGGATGATCTCGAGCGTGGTCATACGGCTGCTCCTGCTTCGTGGCATGCCCGAGCGAGCGCAGCAGCGACTCCGGGCTCGGACATGATCGTCGGCATCGCGATCGCTCGCATGCCTTCGGCTTCTATCTCGTCGATGAGGTGTGCGTCGATCTCGTCGACCACCAGCGTGGCGGCCAGATCGCGATAGCGGCGAGCGACGCCGACGACGGTGGACTCCTCGCCGAGCTCCCGCAGCATCCGGTCGGCGGGGCCCTTCAATGCCTTGCCGCCGATGATGGGGGAGACGGCGACGTTTCTGTCCCGGCGGGCGGTCACCGCCTCGGTGACGCCCGGGACGGCGAGGACGGGGCCGATCGACACGATCGGGTTGCTCGGGGCGATCACGAGGACATCGGCCTCGACGATGGCCGCCTGGACCGACTCGGTTGGGAGGGCATTCTCGGCGCCCACGAAGCGAATCGACTGCACCGCGACGTTGTGCTGGAGCCGGACGAAGTACTCCTGAAAGCCGATCTCGTTGCCGTCGGCGAGGGTCACACGAGTCTCGACGGGATCATCGGTCACGGGCAGCAGACGACATCCGAGATCCCACGCGTCGGCGATCTCCGCGGTGACCTCGGTGAGCGTGGCACCCTCGAGGAGCCGGTCGGTGCGATAGAGGTGGGTGCCGAGATCGCGGTCGCCGAGGCCGAACCAGTTGTCGCCCCCGTAGCGCCCCAGCTCAGCCATTGCCTGCCATGACTCGTCGACGAGGCCCCAGCCTCGCTCCGGATCGATCGCCCCGGCGAGGGTGTAGGTGCAGGTGTCGAGATCGGGAGAGATTCGCAGGCCGTGAAGCGTGACGTCGTCGCCGACATTGACGATGGCGGTGACCGACGCGGGGTCGAACGCCTCGAGGGCGCCGAGAAGGTAGCGAGCAGCACCGACCCCGCCCGCCAGAACGGTGTGCATCACGCCAGGCCGCGCAGGCGTCCTTGGAGAAGGTCGAGGTCGGCGTCGACCATGAGTCTGACGAGATCGGCGAACGGGGTCTCCGGACGCCATCCGAGCTCGTCGTAGGCCTTCTGGGCGTCTCCGACGAGCAGGTCGACCTCGGCGGGCCGCATGAAGGACTCGTCGATGACGACGTGGTCTTCCCAGTTGAGACCGACATGGTCGAAGGCCAGCTGGCAGAAGTCGCGTACCGAGTGGGTCTCGCCGGTGCAGATGACGTAGTCCTCGGGGGTGTCACGCTGCAGCATGCGCCACATGGCGTCGACGTAATCGCCGGCGAATCCCCAATCGCGCTGAGCGTCGAGATTGCCCAGCCGCAGCTCGTCGATCTGGCCGAGCTTTATCTGCGCAACCGCGTGCGTGATCTTTCGCGTGACGAACTCCATGCCTCGACGAGGCGACTCATGGTTGAACAAGATGCCCGAGGTGCCGTGGAGGCCATAGCTCTCGCGATAGTTCACGGTGATCCAGTGTCCGTAGACCTTGGCGACGCCGTAGGGACTGCGGGGATGGAACGGTGTCGACTCAGTCTGGGGCACTTCCTGCACCTTGCCGAACATCTCCGAGGAGCTCGCCTGGTAGAAGCGGATCTCGGGATCGACGAGACGAATGGCGTCGAGGAGACGCGTCACCCCGAGTGCCGTGGTTTCGCCGGTGAGCACCGGCTGGCCGAACGACGTCTGCACGAACGACTGCGCGGCGAGGTTGTAGACCTCGACCGGCCGGTACGTCCGGAGGATCTCGATCATCGAGACCTCGTCGAGCAGATCACCAGGAACGAAGCGGATCCTGTCCTGAATGTGGGCGATCCGCTCGAAGTTGACGGTGCTGGACCGTCGGACCATACCGATCACTTCGTATCCCTTGTCGAGTAGGAACTCGGCAAGATAGGAACCGTCCTGTCCGGTGATGCCGGTGATGAGTGCGCGCTTGGCCACGGTGATCCTTGTTTGTCAGGCGATCTCTGGATTGGTGACGCCCTCAGGGTGAGCGCGCCAGAATTCCAGTAGATCTCGGAGAGTGGTGTGAATGTCGATTTCCGGCGACCATCCGGTCGCCGACTCGATCTTCGAATAGTCGCCCCGCATGACCAACAGGTCGACGGGGCGGAAGAGTTCGGGGTCGGCTTCGAGCCGCATCTCAGTGCCGGCCATCGCGACGAGCGCCTCCGCGAGCTCTCGGACCGCACGGTCCGTGCCGGAGCAGACGTGGTAGACCTCGCCGGCCTCGCCGTCGGTCATCAGAAGCCGGTAGGCCCGGACGACGTCTCTGACGTCGGTGAAGTCGCGACGGGCTTCGAGGTTGCCGACTCGCACGACGGAGCCACCGCTGCGTTCGTTGTCGACGATCCGACTCGCGATCGCGCTCGCGACGAACTTGTTGTTCTGGCCCGGCCCGAGGTGGTTGAAGCTCCGCGCCCGCACGACTTCCAGGCCGTGCGCAAGTCCTGCGGCGAGACACATGATGTCGGCCGACGCCTTGCTCGCGCCGTATGGACTGACCGGGCGGACGGGCTGTTCCTCGGTGAGCGGAAGGTCAGCCTCGTCGACCGGGCCGTAGATGTCGGCGCTGGTCACGGCCAGGAGACGCTGAACCCCAGCCCCGACGGCGGCGTCCAGGATGTTGACGGTGCCCTCGACGTTGACCCGAATTGTCTGAATTGGGGATTGCCAGGAACCACCGACGTCGGCCTGTGCAGCCAGGTGGTAGACGACGTCTGGCGAGTGCTCAGCAACGCTGGCGGCGAGCCGGTCTCGATCCGTGATGTCGACGGCCGACTCGATGACGTCGTCGCCGCAGTCACGAAGATGACTGACGAGGTGAATCCCAACGAAGCCGTTGGCCCCCGTGACCAGTGCGCGCATTTCAGTGCGCGCCCGTCGAAGCGGAAGAGGCGAGAGTCGCCTGGAAGCCGGGCATCGGCGATGACTCTACGAGCGGGCTGCGGGTGTCTCAACCCTCCGCCCTCGGAAGCCGGATGACGTGGCCCCGCCCGTCGGCGGCGGAGGGGTAGCCTCGCACGATCGTGGCCGACCAACCCGACTCCTCGCCTCGCGACGCGACGCCCTCTGTGCTCGCCGTCGTCGTCGCTCACGACCCCGGCGACTGGTTTGAAGAGACGCTCGACAGTTTGGCCACCCAGGACTACACCCGCCTGTCGGTCGTCGTCATCGATGCGAGCGGAAGCGGTGGGCTCGACGCACGAGTCCACGCGGCCATCCCTTCAGCATCAGTGCTCGATGCGGGCGACACCGAGGGTTTCTCGGCCGCCGCCGATGCGGTGCTCGACACCGACCTCGACCCGGCCTTTCTCCTGTTGTGCCATGACGATGTCGCGCTGGCCTCCGACGCCGTGCGCCAACTCGTGGTCGAGTCGCTTCGTTCGAACGCAGGGATCGCCGGCCCGAAGCTTGTCGATTGGAACGCCCCTGATCGCCTCCAACACGTTGCCTACACGGTCGACCGCTTCGCGGTCGCGGCCGACGTCGTCGATCCCGGGGAACTCGACCAGGAGCAGTTCGACGCCGTGGGCGACGTGTTCGCCGTTCCCTCGGCTTGCCTCCTGATTCGCACCGGCCTCTTCCAGACCCTGGGCGGATTCGACCCCGGGATCCCTCATCGCGGCGAGGATGTCGATCTCTGCTGGCGAGCCCAGCTCATGGGTGCTCGGGTGATGATCGTCCCTGATGCGCGCGTTCGACATCGCGAAGACCTGCTCGGCCGGACCGGCGTCGACGACATTCGCCGCTCTCGGGCGCGTCATCAGCTTCGCACCGTTCTCGTCACCGGTAGCCGACTCTCGCTGCTGGTGACGCTGCCATTGCTCGCCCTGCTGAGTCTCGGGGAGATCGCGCTCGCCCTCGTTTCGGGACGTCTCTCGCACGTTCGAGATGTCGTGTCCGCGTGGAGTTGGAATTTCCGGCGGCTGTCGGAGATTCGAGCGCGCCGTCGTCTGATGCGTCCACTCATTCGCGCTCGCCACAGCGATGTACGAGCGCTGCAGGAGACGGGCAGCGTCCGTATCAATGCCTTCGTCAGGGGGCAGATCGGCCGGCGAACCGACGACGAGCACCTCCGTTCGCTGATGCGCACCGGGACGGCGCGGATTGCTGCGCTCACCGCAGCCCTTGTGGGTTTGTTCGTGGTCTTCGGCAGCCGCACCCTCATTTCCGACGGCATTCCGGCGGTCGGCGACTTCCTGTCGATCGGTGACTCTTCGGGCGCGCTGATCGACGAATGGTGGAGTAGTTGGCGGCATCGCGACCTGGGGAGCCCCGGCACGCCGCGTAGCAGTGTCGTCCTCCTCGGCGCGTTGGGATGGCTGACCGGCGGCGCGACGGGCTTCGTGCGGCTCCTGTGGGTTCTCGGTCCAGTGTGTGTGGGGATCTGGGGAGCATGGAGAATGCTCGTCGTCACGAGGTCTCGACGGGCGCAGAGCGGGGCAATGCTTGCCTACGCGCTCGTGCCGTTGCCGTGGGTCGCCATCGAGTCGGCGTCGATTGCCGGCTTGTATTCCTACGCCGCCGCCCCGTGGATACTCGCGGCGCTGCTCCATGGCGAGGCGACCACTCCGTTTCGTTCGGCGACCGGTCCCTGGCGTTCGGTATTTGGCGTCGCAGCCGGTCTCGGGGCGTCCGTTGGCCTCGCTGGGCTTTTCGAGCCGGCCATTGTGCTCGTCGTGGTCCCGATGGTGGGTGGCCTGCTTCTTGCTGCGCTTCTGACCGGTCATATGCGGGGTGTCGTTCGGATGCTGACCGCTGCGGTTCTCGGGTCAGTCGTGGCCGCGGCTTTGCTTCTGCCTCAACTCCTCGACCAACTCGCGGTGGGCTTCTCGTGGGCTCCGTTCGCCGATGGTCGCAGCGGAGAGGCGACCGATCTCGCCCTCTCCGACATTCTCGGATTCGGCGTCGGCACCGCGGGCGCGTCACCGCTCACCTATCTGCTCGTTGTTCCTCTCGCACTCGCCTTGCTGGTCGGACGGTCGTGGCGTTTCGCACTGGCCGCGCGTGGTTGGATGGTCGCGCTCGTTTCGTGGGGCCTGGTCTGGGCGGCAGCATGGGGCGCGATTCCGTTCGGGCTTCCGGATCCCGCCTTGCTGCTCGCGCCGGCCGCAGCCGGCGTTGCCCTCACTGCCGGCGCTGCGGTTGCGGTGGCCGAGCACGACATGCGTCGGGCCGGGTTCGGCTGGCGACAGGCGCTCCTGCCGGTGGCCTTGGTCGGTGCGGCCTTGGCCTCGCTCCCCACGCTTGCGTTGGCGGAGACCGGCCGTTGGGAACTGCCGCGTGGCGACTTCGAATCGACGCTGCCGTTCGTCGACCCCGCGGTCGACGGAAGCTATCGGGTGCTGTGGATCGCCGCGCCCGAGAACGTGCCCGGTGGCGGCCGACCGCTCACCGACTCGTTGGCCTGGGCGCTGAGCTTCGACGGATTTCCGATCGTTTCCGATGCGGGGGTACCTCCCGACGACGGCGCGGCCGATCTCCTCGAGCTGTCCCTCGAGTCTGCGTTTGCCGGTGAAACCATGCGTCTCGGTCGACGGCTCGGCGGACTCGGCGTGCGCTACATCGTGGTGCTCGACCGACTTGCGCCGGCGCCGTTCAGCGTCGAGGGCGTGCCGATCGAGCCGTTGGTCGCCGACTCGTTCGGTCGCCAACTCGATCTGCAGCGTCTCGAGGGCATCAACACGGCCATGGCGCTCTATGTCAACACCGAGTGGACCAGCGTGAGAGCGGCAGCCACTCCGGGCTTCGACGCGGGACGAGACGACGTGGCTGATCTCGCTTCGTCGCCCTTGACCGGCACCGTCGGTGTTCTGGCCGGACGCGACACCGATCTGTCGGGCCCGCTTCCCGACGGAACCGAGATGTATCTCGCTCAGAGCCACGACACGGGTTGGAAGTTGCGGGTCGAGGGCGATCGCACCGGTCGACGCCGCAGCCTCGGCTGGGCCACGGCCTTCCTGCCGGACCGTTTCGGCCAGGCGACGCTGACCTACAACACCCCGGCATGGCGTCAGGGAGCGATGTTGCTGCAGATCCTGGCCGTGTTCGCCGCGCTGGGAATGTCGATCCGTCGGATGATCGGCGGCAGGCGCGGTGCACTCCGATGAGGTTGGCTCGGCTCTTTGTCGTCGGCGCCGTATTGGCGGCCCTGGTTGTCGGCCTGGCGGTGGACACGAACGACCGCCCGACTCCTGAGGTCGCGGCGACGTCCACCAACGGCGTACCCACCGCAGTCGACAGTGGCGTGTGGTTCTGCCCCGGGGGATCGAGCCCCGACGGACTCGCGGCCGTCAGCCTCGAGTTGATCAATGTCGGGTCCACTCCGGCATCCGCGGTCGTGTCCGGTGTCAGGAGCGGGAGCGGACTCGATGCTCGCGAAGTCACGGAGGTGGTGGAGGTCGGCGAGCGACGTCTGGTCCGGCTGGCCGAACTCGTGCCGGAGTCCGACTGGATGGGCGCGGTCGTCGAGGTGGAGCGGGGCGACCTGATCGTGGAGCAGACCTACACCGGCCAACAGTCCGCCGTCGGCGATCCCCTCGGGATCGATCGGGCGCCGTGCCATTCGCGGACGGCAACGTCGTGGGTCGTGGCGTCCGGCGCGACACGGAAGGAACAGTTCGGCGAGCAGATGATCCTGCTGGTGCTGAACCCGTTCCTCGACGACGCAGTCCTGGACATCAGCTTCGACTCCGACGTCGGCGTCGACTCGCTGACTGGAGTCGTGGTCCCGGCCCGACGAGTGACAGCGATCGACCTCACGAACGAAGTGACCGTTGCCGCCCGGGTGAGCGCGGTCGTCGATGTCGTCGCCGGTCGTGTCGCGCTCTCGCGGCTGCAGGTCGTGCAGAACGAGTCCGTTTCCGGTCTGGCCGTCACACCGGCGAGCGCTGATGCGGCGCCGGTGTGGTTCCTCCCGGTGGTGAACCGAGGAGTGCGAGACGACGTCATCACCGTGGTGAACCCGTCGCGGACCGAATCCGCCGAGGTCGACCTCGAGATCGTGGCCGACGGCGACATCCTGTTCGACCCCGTCCTGCTCACGATCAGGCCCGGTCGTGCCGTTCAGGTCCCGCTTGTCGACGAGGCGCGACTCGAGGGCGTCGAGACGATGTCGATCGTGGCGCGGTCGCTCTCCGGGCTTCCGGTCGCGGTCATCAGCGAGAGCTCGTTGCCCCTCGGCGACGGCCGGGTGACCAACATGTCGGCCACGGTCGGGGCCGATTCGGCATCGACCCGATGGGTCGCTCCACTCGAGGCCGACGCAGGTGGCATCGTCATCTACAACCCGTCGGCCGTGGGCATTTCCAGCGCGACCGTGTCGGTGCTGGTCGACGGTGAGCTGTCGTTTGTCGCCGACGTCGAACTCGGTCCGCTCCGGCGAGCCGTGATCTCTTCCGAGGAGCTGGGTGGTGAGCGCCCGATCGCAGTGGTGGAGGCGTCGGAGCCGGTGGTGGTCGGTCGGGAGTTCGCCGACGTGTCGCTCCACGCGCAGATGGTCGCCGTGATCAGCGGCGCCGAAGCGGTCGCCCTGGGCTAGATCTCGCCGGTGTGACAGTCGGGGGGAACCGACCCGGGCTCGCGCACCTCGGCTACTGCAGCCCAGAGGTCTGTCGCTGTCATCGGACCGAGGAACGCTCGCTTCACCTCGCCGCCCGCATCGGCGATCACGAGCGTCGGTACACCATCGATCTTGTATCGATCGTGCAGTCGTTTGTCGGAAGCGACCTCGAGCTCCACGACCGCGACCTGATCGCTCGCGACGTGTTGTGCTCGCTCCCAGACGCCGGCGCAGGTGTCGCAAGTGGCCGAGGTGAAGACGGCGACGAGCCAGGGCGCCTGGGGCTGTGCGAAGTCGGCGCGATCGAGCTGGGTCGGAATGTGGTGGGTATTGGCGGCGGGGGCCGCGGTCTTACGGCCGAGCAACGCGGCGATGGCGCCGGCGATCGCAATCCCACCGAGAACCAGAAGTACCCGGTCCATGGTCAGGCGTCGTCGAGGCCGACGACTTCCGCAGGCTGGGCCGCAGGCTCGGTCACAGCCGGTCCCGACAACGAAAGGTCGATCAGGCGTGAGACTTCCTTGCCGGAAATGGTCTCGTGTTCGAGCAGCGCTCGGGCGATGAGGTCGAGGCCGTTGCGGTATTCGTTGAGCAACACCTCGCATCGGTCTTCCATCTCGACGAGGATCCGTCGGACCTCATCGTCGATCAGTCGGGCGGTGTCGGGGGAGTAGGACTTCGACTGCATCATGTCTTCGCCGAGGAAGACCGGTCCGCTGTCGGAGAGCGACATCGGGCCGACGGCCTCGCTCATGCCCCACTCGGTCACCATCCGGCGGGCGATCCCGGTTGCCTGCTGGAGGTCGTTGGCTGCGCCGGACGAATACTCGTCGAACACGAGCGACTCTGCGACCCGACCACCCATGGCCATGATCATGCGCTCCTCGGCCTCGGTCTTGTCCATGGTGTGACGGTCTTCGGCGGGCAGCGTCATCGTGACGCCGAGGGCCATGCCGGTGGCGATGATCGAGACCTTGTGGACGGGGTCGTGACCCTCTTGCACCGCGGCGCAGAGGGCGTGGCCCGCCTCGTGGTACGCCGTGCGCTCGAGGTCTTCCTGGGTCCGCACCATCGACTGGCGTTCGATGCCGAGGAGCACTCGGTCGCGAGCGGCGTCGAAATCGATGGCCGTCACCGTGTCGCCGCCGCGGCGGACCGCGAACAGCGCGGCCTCGTTGACGAGGTTGGCAAGGTCGGCGCCGGACATTCCGGGAGCGCCACGGGCGATCACGTTGACGTCGACGTCGTCGGCGGTGTGCTTGCCCTTGAGGTGAACGGTAAGGATCGCCTTTCGATCCTCGAGTTCGGGCAACGGCACGATGACCTGGCGGTCGAATCGTCCGGGGCGAAGAAGCGCCGGATCCAGGATGTCGGGTCGATTGGTGGCCGCCATCATCACGATGCCCTCGGTGGCCTCGAAGCCGTCCATCTCGGCGAGCATCTGGTTGAGCGTCTGCTCACGTTCGTCGTGGCCGCCGCCGAGGCCGGCGCCGCGCTTGCGGCCGATCGAATCGATCTCATCGATGAAGATGATGGCCTTGCCCATCTTGCGGGCGGAGTCGAACAGGTCGCGGACGCGGCTGGCGCCGACGCCGACGAACATTTCCATGAAGTCCGAGCCGGTCACCGAGAGGAACGGAACGCCGGCCTCGCCGGCGACAGCCTTGGCGATCAACGTCTTGCCAGTGCCGGGCGGGCCGACCAACAAGACACCCTTCGGAATGCGGGCGCCGATCTCGGCGAAGCGGTCCGGGTGTTTGAGGAAGTCGACAACCTCGGTGATCTCGAGTTTGACGCCGTCGTATCCGGCGACGTCGTCGAAGGTCGTGCCGGGACGTTCGGTGGAGTAGGTCTTCGCCTTGCTCCGGCCGATCGACATGATGTTGCCCATCTGCCCCTGCGCTCGACGCTGCATCCAAACGAAGAAGAGGATGATGAGTCCGATGGGGAGCAGCAACGGGAGGATCGACATCCAGAAGCTGGGCTGGGGCGTCTTGAATTCGAGAATCGTGAGATCTCGGATGAGGGCGCTGTCGTCGTCGGGAAGCGGGATCGGCCCGACCGTGTGGAATTCGTCGGTCTCGGTGGTGAAGTCGATGCCGCCGTTGTTGTTGTCGTAGACCGCTTCGGTGACCTCGCCGCGGTTGACCTGTTCGAGAAATGCCGAATAGTCGACCGACTCGCGGTCGTCGCTGGGGAGGAAGGCCGAGACCGCGAGAATCGCCAGGACCGAACCGAGCAGGATCCAAACTGCATACCGAGACCAGCCGCTGCTCTCGGGACGCGACATCCCGCCAGGCTTCTCGCTGTCGCGAGGCGGTGGCGGAGGAGGTGGAGGAGGGTTGGACGCCATGAGTAGAGGGTAGACCTGTGACGGGTGTGAGCGGTTGCAGAGGTCCCCGTCTTCTCCTTCATCGGCAACTACCCTCCGATTTGTGAACCGTCGCTGTGCTCGTCCTGGTTGCGGCCGTCCTGCGGCGACCACGTTGTCCTACGTGTATGCGCAGCGCACCGTGTGGCTTGATGATCTTCATTCGGAGGACTCGCCCGCGAACCACGATCTGTGTGCACACCACGCCGATCGCACGCAGCCTCCGAAGGGTTGGGACCTGAGCGATCGACGCGAGGTCGCACCGGTCCACCGGCTGCGCTACGCCGGATAGTGGCCGCGCCGTCCACGGTGCCGGCTCCGAGCTGGCGCGTCGTCCTCGCCGTTGTCGCGCTCGGCGCGGGTTTCGTTCTTGCGCAATTGATCGGCGGTGGGATCATCGTCGCCGGCGGCTGGGACTTCGACGTCGCCGCGTCGGAGGGCAGCGACTGGGGACGGGTCGCCGGCCAATACGGCCTGGGTCTGGAGCTGGACCACAACCGCATTCCCATGGTGGTGCTCTTGGCGGTCAACGTGCCGCTCTGGGCCGGCTTCATCGGGTTGCCCTATCTCGCCTCGCGGGTGCGGGATCTCGACTGGCGACGCGACATGGGCTGGGGAATGCGGCCGATCGACGTGCCGGTCGGCGTCATGGTTGGTGCGGTGACCCAGCTCGCCGTTGTTCCCCTGCTCTATTGGCCTCTGTCCAACGTGATCGATGACCAGGACCTCGAAGAGCCGGCCCGAAATCTGATCGCGCTGGCCGACACACCGGCTGCGGTCGCGGCGTTGTTGTTGATGGTGGTGATCGGCGCTCCGCTCGCCGAGGAGATCGTGTTCCGCGGCCTGCTCTTCCGGGGCATCCTCGATATGGAACGTGCCCATGGCCTGGCCCTCCCGGTTGCGGTCGTCGCGTCCTCGGCCATCTTTGCGGCGTCGCACCTTCAGCTTCTGCAGTTTCCCGGGCTCTTCGTGATCGGCTCAGTGGCTGCCCTGGGCTTTCACTTCACCGGTCGACTCGGCACGGCGATCTGGATCCATCTGGGTTTCAACGCCACTGCCGTCGTCGCAGTACTCCGAGAGATCTACTGACAGCGGTTGAAATCGCTACTCAACGTGAGAATCTTCCCCTGCATTCCTCATTCCGCCACTCTCCGCGCCGAAGGATGTGCGACGGACGACGTGGGGAACGATGCATATGTCGAATGCAGCAGGGTCGAGTGCAGCAGGGTCGAGTGCAGCAGGGTCGAGTGCAGCAGGGTCGAATGGCGCCGCCAGTGCAGACTGCCCAGGCTGCAGCGCTCCGCTCGTGCAGATCACGATCAATGTCGGGGCCGGCGAGAGAACGCTCTGCAGCTGCGCGAAATGCGATCGCCGCTGGTGGCAGGTCAACGGCCGGCTGACGAACCTCGAAGGCGTCATCCACGACCTCGGGCAGCCCGAGGCGCCTCGGGCGCGCTTCCGACGCTGACCTCGACCACTCCCGTCACCGGAAGCGGTCGCGTGAGTGGCACGATGGGGGCGTCATGACCACGTCCTCTCCCACGCGGCCGGCACCGCCGCGTCCGTATCGACGCGATGGCCGCCGATGGTTCACCGCAGGGATCGTCACGCTGGTGATGATCTTCCTCGTCTGGACCATGTCGCCGTGGGCCTGGTTCGTCGACTCCACTCCCACCGGTGGCGACATGGGGGCCCACGTGTGGGCGCCGAAGTTCCTGCGAGAGGAGTTGCTCCCGAACCTCCGTCTGACCGGTTGGTCGCCCGATTGGTACGCGGGCTTCCCGGCCTTCACCTTCTACATGATCATCCCGTCGCTCGCGATCGTGATGGTGAACGTGGGCATCGACTTCTCGATCGGTCCGCTCGAAATCGACAGTGATTTCTACGCCTTCGTCGGCATTCTCCTTGCCGTCAGCGAGATCGGTCGTCGGCTCAAGGTCGATCCGGCGATTCGGCAGATCAGCCTCGCCGGCGTTGGGGCCCTGAGTGTCGCGATGTCGTGGCGCTACGACGGCCGTCTGCTCGACCCCGACAAGATCCTCCCCTGGTCGCCGATCGAGCCGTTTACCTACAACGACGCGTCGATGGACCTCGCGATATCGGGCATTCTCCTGCCGATCGCCGTGGGCTCGCTCGCCCACCATCTCGCCCGATCGAAGGGGCGATGGCGCGGTCCCATCACGGCACTCGCTGTCATCGTTTGCATCCTGGTCGTGCCGATTCCCTATGGCGTGGCCATGAAGATGGTCGCGATCTCCGGCGTGATCACCCTCCCGCTCGCGGCCTACGCCGCGGGAAGGATGAGCGAGCTCGCATTCCCCGGTCCCGCGTTGCTGTCGGTGATGACGCTGCCGTTCCTGTTCGACCGCTCGTACAACATCTACGGCGGCAATGTGATGTCCACGATGGCGGGTGAGTTCGCCTTCTCGATGGGTCTCTCGATCGCCGTCCTGTCGATCGGCTTTGCCGCTCGGGGGCTGAAGACGGGGAACTACCGAGTGATCGGCGCAGTGCTCATGGCGCTCGCCGGGCTGACCCACCTCTTCGCCGGGATCTTCGCGGCCGTGGTCGCCGGCTTCCTGTTCCTTCTGCGCGTCGGCAAACGCGAAGTCTCGTGGCTGATGGTTGCCGGACCGCTCGCCGGCCTGCTTGCCGCGTTCTGGGTGCTGCCGTTCGCATGGAATACGAAATACCTCAACGACATGGGTTGGGGGAAGGAGCGGGAATACGTCAAGGCGTTGTGGTCACGGAGCGGCAACTTCGGTGGCCAGAGCTTCCTCGTCAACGAGCCGATTCTCCAGGTCTTCGTGGTGCTCGCCGTGCTCGGTGCCGTCATCTGTGGCGTGCGACGGGTTCGCCTCGGAATGGCCTTTGCCCTGACCGCAGGGTTCTTCGCGGTGATGTTCGTGCTGTTGCCCGAAGGGCGGCTCTGGAACGTGCGGATTCTGCCCTTCTATTACCTGTCCATCTACCTGCTCGCCGGCATCGCGATCTCGGAGATGGCTCGCTTGTTCGGCGATTTCCTTCGCAGCGCCGACGACATTCGCCACAATCGCCCGACGGCGATGGCGGGGGGTCCGGCAGTCCTGGCGGCGTTGGTGATCATCACGGTGCTGGCCTTCCCGCTGCGATCCTTCCCTCACGGCGTGCTCTACGTCGACGACGGCGCCCACGAGTTCGGCTTCGACTGGGCCGAGCTGGGCACAAGCCAGCTCAATCTGGGCCCGGGCTGGATGCGTTACAACTTCACCGGCTACGAGGCGAGAGCAACCGCCGAGGAGTACCGCCACCTGATCGCCACGATGGACGAGGTCGGGCGGCAATTCGGTTGCGGTCAGTCGTTGTGGGAGTACGACGGTGAACGCCTCGGGAGCTACGGCACCCCTATGGCGCCAATGCTGCTGCCGCACTGGACCGATGGCTGCATCGGCTCGATGGAAGGTCTCTACTTCGAGGCGTCGGCCACCACGCCGTATCACTTCCTTCTCCAGTCCGAGCTGTCCACCGGCCCGTCTCGGGCGATGCGAGACATGCCGTATTCGTCGCTCGACGTCGACAAGGGCATCGATGGTCTGCAAACGATGGGCGTTCGCTACTACATGGCGTCGACGGAGGCCGCGGTTGCCCAGGGTCGAGCCCAGGCGAACATCACCGAGATCGCCACGAGTGGGCCGTGGGTCATCTTCATGATCGACGGTCAGTCGGTGGTCGAGGGTCTCGACCATCTGCCCGTGGTCGTCGACGGTGTCGACGCGGGCGGTGAGGAATGGCTGGTCCCCACCGTTGCCTGGTGGGAGAGCGGACACGACACGCCGCTTGTGGCTGCTGACGGGCCGGCCGACTGGCCGACAAGTTCCATCGACGAGATCCTGGCGGTCGAGGAGTCGGAATACCTCGATTCGCTCGAAGTGGATCGTCGGGCCGCGCTCGAGGCCGGCACACCTGAGCCGAAGATGCGCGAAGAGGATCGCGTCCGCGACATGCGAACGTTGGCCGAACAGACGGACCAGTGGCTCGAGCGGGTCGACTCCGAGGTTGCGCAGGTGTCGAACATCGAGACCGACACCGCGGCGATCCGATTCGATGTCGACCAGGTCGGTCTTCCGGTGCTGGTCCGCACGAGCTACTTCCCGAACTGGGAAGTGTCGGGGGCCGACGGTCCGTATCGGGTTGCGCCGAATCTGATGGTCGTGGTCCCCACCGATACGAGCGTCGAGCTCACCTACGGACGTTCCAATATCGAGCTGATCGCCATGGCGCTCACGATCCTCGGGATCATCGCCGCGTTCGTGAGTCGGCGACTTCCGCGCTGGCGCGGCCCGGAGACGCTCTGGGACCTCACCGGCGAGGACGAGGCAATGCCATCGCGCCACGACGTGCTCGAAGACGCCCGAGCGGGCCTGATCGGGCGTGAGGAGATTGCCGAAATCGCCGAAGAGGTCGCGTTGATCGAACGGAGCGGCCTTGCCGCCCTGGGTATGTCGTTCATCTTGCTCGGGTGGTCGCTGCTGCTGTTCGTGGCGACCGTGCTCTTCATCGACGGTCTTCGCCCTGGCGGCGACGAGTTCTGGGAGTCGATCGTGGTCTTCGGTCCGGGTGTCATCGGACTCGTTGTGTTGTTGTTCGCCGCGCTGCCGAAGCTCGTACGTTCAGTGATGTTCCGCAGCAATGTTCTCGGCCCGGTTCACCTGCTGGTCGAGCTGATCGAGTCACCGCCACGGCCACCGTCGGCGGACGACGCCGTTCCACAGTGACCGGCCGCCTCGCCTCAGCTGGCGACCCGGGTCGCTCGGCCTCGGGGCGGTTTGCGCTTGTCGGAGCGACGGCAACTGTCATCGACTACGGACTGGCCGTCGGACTCACCGAGATCGGACTGGCCAGAAGTGCTGCCGACCTGCTCGCGCTGACGATCGCGGCCGTCGCATCGTTGACATTGCACTCGACGGTGACGTTGCACGGCGACCAGCTCGATCGATGGATTCGGCAGCCACCGGTCTTCTTCACCGTGGCGATTGTCGCCGGGGCGATCGACCTGACGCTGTTCCTCTCGCTTGGCTCACTCGCTCCCGCGGTGGCGAAGGCCGTGGCACTCGGGGTCGCGGCGCTCGTGCGGGCTGTTGCCCATCGGTTGGTGTTGTTCCGCGCCGTACGACGAGAGCAGGACCATCCGGCCCACCGACCCACGGCGGCGGGCCGCGCCCGCCTTTCTGTCGTCGTGCCGGCTTTTCGCGAAGAGGCCCGCATCGCCGACACCATTGCCCGACTCCGACGGGAGCTCGAAGGCGTCGTCGGCGATGGCGACCTCGAGATCGTTGTGGTCGACGACGGCTCTCCCGACGCGACGGCGGCTACCGCTCGGGCCGCAGGCGCGGATCTCGTGATCGTTCAGGCCGAGAATCAGGGCAAGGGCGCCGCAGTGAGAGCCGGCGTTGCGGCGGCGAGCGGGCGCACCGTCGCGTTCACGGATGCCGACTTGGCCTATGCCCCGAGCCAGCTGATCCCCATGCTCGAGGCGGTCGAAGCGGGTTTTGATGTTGTGATCGGCAATCGACACGACAACGACTCAGCAACGCTGGTCGGCACGTCGGCACTGCGGTCGTTCGGGAGCCGGGTGGTGAACATGGCCACGAACCTGATGCTCCTCGGCAACTACCGCGACACCCAGTGCGGCTGCAAGGCGTTTCGCGCCGACGTCGCCAGGGTCGTCCTCGGCGCCGGCCGAATCGACGGTTTTGCCTTCGACATCGAGATTCTTCATCTCGTCGAGCGGTACGGATTCTCTCTCAAGGAGGTTCCGGTCGAGGTCGTCAACAGCGACACCTCGACGGTCCGGGCTGTGCGCGACGGGATCGGTGTCGGCCTCGACATCATGCGGATTCGACGCATTGCGAGTCGCGGCGGCTATCCCTCCCTTTCCCCTGATGCCGTGCCGACAGGGATCGAGCGCTCGGACGACGGCTCATCCAACCCCTGACCGCAGCATCAAGCCAGCTCTCCACCCTCGAAAGTAGATTCCTGACGTGACCACAGACTTCGACGCGATCTTCAAGGCCTACGACGTGCGCGGCACCGTGCCCGATCAGTTCGACGCCGACGGCGCCAGAGCCATCGGCGGCGCGTTTGCCCGGTTCGTGGCCGAGAGGGGCGAGACATCCATCGTGGTCAGCCGCGACATGCGGCCTGACGGCGAGGAGTTCGTGGGTGCCTTCGGGGAGGGTGCGATGGATCACGGCGTTGACGTGGTCGACGCCGGTCTGTGCGCGACCGACATGATGTACTACGCCTCCGGAGTGCTGGAGATGCCCGGTGCGGTCTTCACCGCGTCGCACAACCCGGCGGGCTACAACGGCATCAAGATGTGTCTGGCCAAGGCCGCGCCGATCGGCTCCGAGAGCGGACTTGACCTGATCAAGCAGATGGCGATCGCCGGGCCTGACCCCACTGGCCGGCGGGGCACGCGCACCGAGCGCAACATTCTCGAGGGCTACGTGGACCATGTGCGTTCTTTCGTCGACGTCGGCTCGTTGAAGCCGCTGAAGGTCGTTGCCGATACAGCGAACGGGATGGGTGGCCTCGTGCTGCCCGCAGTGATGGCTGGTCTGCCGTTCGAACTCGACCACATGTATCCCGAACTCGACGGCACCTTCCCGAATCACCCTGCTGACCCGATTCAGCCCGAGAACCAGAAGGACCTGATGGCGCAAGTACTGGCCACCGGGGCCGATATCGGTCTGGCTTTCGATGGCGACGCCGACCGCGTGTTTCTCGTCGATGAGACTGCCCGTGCCATCTCGGGGTCGTTGACGACCGCGATGGTTGCTCGCTCGATCCTGGCCCGGGAGCCCGGGGCCACGGTGATCCACAACCTGATCTGCTCCAAGACGGTTCCCGAAGTCATCGCCGAGTCCGGGGGTACGGCGGTGCGCACTCGGGTTGGGCATTCGTTCATCAAGCAGGTCATGGCGGAGACCGGCGCCGTTTTCGGCGGCGAACACTCCGGCCACTACTACTTCCGCGACAACTTCCGGGCCGACAGCGGCCTCATCGCTGCTCTGGTCGTGCTCGAGGCGCTCGGGAACCACCCCGCCGGCCTTGCCGACCTCGTATCCACCCTCGACCGCTACGCCGCGTCGGGCGAGATCAACACGACCGTCGACGACGCCGCGGCCGTGATCGAGCGCGTCGCAGTTGCATACGGCGACGCTGACCAGGACCGAATGGACGGCCTCACCGTCGATTTCGGCGACTGGTGGTTCAACCTTCGGGCCTCCAACACCGAACCGTTGTTGCGGCTCAACCTCGAGGCCGCGACCCAGGAAGTGGTCGACGCCCGGGTCGAAGAGGTGCGCGCCCATTTCGCCTGACCCGGTTGGTCCCCTTTCCTGATTGACTGTTGGTCACCCGTTCCACCTGGAGGAACTCCATGACCCTCGACACCCGGCTCCTCGAGATCCTGGCCTGCCCCATCGACAAGGGGCCGTTGTTCTACTTCGCCGACGAAGATGCGCTGTACAACCCTCGACTGCAGAAGCGCTACCGCATTCACGAGGGAGACATCCCCGTGATGCTGCCCGACGAGGCCGACGACGTCGACGATGCCGAACATGCTCGTCTCGTGGCCAAGGCGGAGGCCGACGGAGTGGCGCCGACCTTCGAGGCGTAGGCGGCCTTCGTGTCTGCGGAAGAACTGCTCGACGCCCTGCGTCATCTGCCCGACCAAGTGCGCGACGCGGCGGTGGCGGCAGCCGACGTCGACAACCTGCCGGAACGCGACGGCATCGCCAACGTCGCGATTCTGGGAGTGGGAGGCGGTCGAGTCGCGGCCGATGTGATCGAAGCCATCGGTGAACTCAGGGGTTCGGTGCCGATCGTCGCGACGGGTGCTCGTTGTCCCGGTTGGGTCGATGAATCAACGCTCGCGATCGCGCTCTCTCCATCAGGCGACGAAGCGGCGACGCTCGCCGGCGCTCGAGATGCTCGTGAAGCCGGGGCCCGTCTCGTGGTGGTCACGTCGGGCGGACCGCTCGGCGATGCCTGTGCCGAATGGGGGGCGCCAATCGTTCCGGTGGATGCCGAGGCAGGGCCTGCCGCCGGGCTCGGCGTGTCGATTGTGCCGGTGTTGGTACTTCTCGAACGCCTCGGTCTGGCCGACGGAATGAGTCGTGCGATTTCGGGTGTTGCGACACAACTCGAGACTCGCCATGCCGCGCTCGACGAGGACCTCGGCGTCGTCGAGGATCTCGCGGCCGTGCTGCCGAATCGCGTCGCCATCGTCACCGGTGCCGGTGCCATGGGGAAGCACGCAGCCCGTCGCTGGGTGCAGGAGATCGATCGTGTTGGGGGAGTTGCGGCGGTGCGCCGGCGGCTGCCGACTGGTGCCTCCGACGTAGCGACAGGCGTGCGTCTGTCCAACGCAACTACCGAAGGGGCAGTGTTGATCGTGCTTCGCCACGACTTCGAGCCCGAGGGTCTCGATGGTGGGGTCGCCCTGCTCGAGGAGGCGTTCGAGGAGATCCACACCTTCGTCGCCGAGGGAAATGGGCCGCTGGCGCAGCTTCTCGATCTGGTGTTGTTGGCCGATGCGGTTGCGGCCGCGCTGGTTCGACGAACAGGGGAGTAGCCGACCGTGGAGATCATCGAGGGGGTCGTCCGCGACTACGCGTGGGGTTCCCCGACGTCGATCCCGGAGTTGATCGGGCGGCCGGTCACCGGTGCGCCCGCGGCCGAGCTCTGGTTGGGGGCCCATCCGAGCGCTCCCTCCCTGGTCGGGTCGGATGCCACACCTCTCGACCAGAAGATCGCGGCCGACCCCGTTGGAGCGCTCGGCCCGGAGGTCGCCGAGACCTTCGGATCATTGCCCTTTCTGTTGAAGGTTCTCGCTGCGGCCGAGCCGCTCTCATTGCAGGCTCACCCGTCGCGTTCTCAGGCGGAGTCCGGGTTTGCTCGCGAGAATGCCGCCGGGACTCCGGTCGACGCGCCGAACCGGTCGTTTCGAGACCGCAGCCACAAGCCGGAGCTCATCTGTGCCTTGACCGAGTTCCAGGCGTTGTGCGGGTTCCGTGACCCGCAGGCGACACTCGACGTTCTGGCCAGCATCGGTACCCCGGCGCTCGACCCGGTGCGCGACCTGATTCGACTCGATCCGACTCCCGCGGGTCTCCGGGGACTACTCGAATGGCTTCTCACGCTCGATGCCGCAGACGCCGTGGCGCTCACCGAACCGGTCGTCGTGGCATGTCGAGAGGACCGCGGTCAGGGCTTCGCGGCGGAGCGGATGATGGCGGCGAAGCTGGGCGAGCAGTACCCGGGCGACGCAGGAGTCGTCACCGCACTGCTCCTCAACCTGGTCACGCTGCTGCCCGGCGAGGCGCTGTTCCTCGAGTCTGGGAATCTTCACATGTATCTCCATGGCACGGGGGTTGAAATCATGGCCAACAGCGACAACGTTCTCCGAGGAGGGCTCACCACGAAGCATGTCGATGTCGCGACACTCGTCGAGGTTGTCGACGCCACCCCGGTCGAACCGGAGGTCCAACGACCCGCTCTGGTCGACGGCGTCGCGAGTTACGACGCGCCCATTCCGGAGTTCTCCCTCGACCGCATCGAACTCGATGGTGAGGCGACGATCGCGGCGGGTCCGGCGATCCTGCTCTGTGTCGAGGGCCATGCCGAATGCCTCGATCACGTGATCGAGCGCGGCTCGGCGGCATGGATGCCCGCATCAGATGGCGACATCGAACTACGGGGGAGCGCGACAATCTTCCGTGCCGGAGTCGGCTCTGCGGCGAGACCACCGCGCTAAGGCGATCGACTCATACACGTCGGCCCTTCGGCGCCGTACACTCATGCGCTGCGGGCTGTTCCGAGATGGTGTCAGCTGACCCCGGCCTGCTCTCCCAACACTTTCGAACTAGGAGCGCCCCCGTGGCACTGACAGCTGATGATTACAAGGTCGCGGACCTCGACCTGGCCGAGTTCGGCCGCAAAGAGATCCGCCTCGCCGAGCACGAGATGCCTGGCCTCATGGCCCTTCGCGGCAAATACGCCGACGAGCAGCCGCTCGCGGGTGCCCGGATCGCCGGGTCCCTCCACATGACCGTGCAGACGGCCGTGTTGATCGAAACGCTCACCGCGCTCGGCGCCGACGTGCGCTGGGTGAGCTGCAACATCTTCTCGACCCAGGACCACGCCGCGGCGGCGGTCGCCGTGGGCCGCGATGGCACGGTCGACGCTCCGGACGGCACTCCGGTCTATGCCTGGAAAGGCGAGACACTCGAGGAGTACTGGTGGGCCACGGAGCAGCTGTTCCACTGGCCCGACGGTGGCGGACCGAACCTGATCCTCGACGACGGTGGCGACGCAACGATGCTCGTGCACAAGGGCCTCGAGTACGAAAAGGCCGGCGTCATTCCCGAGACCGAAGAAGACGCCTCCGAAGAGTGGGGCGTGTTCCTCGATCGCGTGCGCGACATCGCGAGCCGCGACGCGGACTTCTTCACCCGCATCGCCCCCGGAATCCGTGGCGTCTCCGAGGAGACCACCACTGGCGTGCACCGCCTCTACCAGATGATGGAGACGGGCGAACTGCTCTTCCCGGCCATCAACGTCAACGACTCCGTCACGAAGTCGAAGTTCGACAACCTCTACGGCTGCCGCCACTCGCTGATCGACGGAATCAACCGTGCCACCGATGTCATGATCGGCGGCAAAGTCGCCGTCGTCTGTGGCTTCGGTGATGTCGGCAAGGGCTGTGCCGAGTCATTGGCGGGCCAGGGTGCGCGAGTCATCGTCACCGAAGTCGACCCCATCTGTGCTCTGCAGGCGGCGATGACCGGCTACGAGGTCAATACCCTCGAAGCGGTCCTCGACAAGGCCGACATCTTCATCACCACGACCGGCAACAAGGACATCATCCTCGCCGGTCACATGGCGAAGATGAAGCATCAGGCGATCGTGGGCAACATCGGTCACTTCGACAACGAGATCGACATGGCCGGCATCCTCAAGATGTCCGACGTGCAGCGCATCAACATCAAGCCGCAGGTCGACGAGTTCGTCTTCCCCGACGGTCACTCGGTCATCGTGCTGTCTGAAGGTCGCCTGTTGAACCTCGGCAACGCGACCGGTCACCCGAGCTTCGTGATGTCCTGCTCCTTCACCAACCAGGTGTTGGCTCAGATGGAGCTCCACGCCAACGCCGACACGATCGAGATGGGCGTGCACGTGCTCTCGAAGGCGCTCGACGAGGAAGTGGCCCGACTCCACCTCGACGCCCTCGGCGTCAAGCTCACTCAGCTGAGCGAGGACCAGGCCGACTACCTCGGCATCGCCGTCGACGGCCCCTACAAGCCCGAGCACTACCGCTACTAGTTGAGACGCTGGGGTCAGACACCAGTCCCAACTCGGTCCGCAGTAGGGCCGGAGAAGTGAACGAGCGCTAACGTCCCCTCTGTCGGAAATGGCAGAGGGGACGTTCGCGTCATGGCAACGATTGACCGTGGAGTTTGGCTGGCCCCGGAGGGCCTCGGGAGCGACGAGATTCGGGCGCTCGGTCCGCGACTCGAAGCGCTCGGATACTCGACGTTGTGGGTGGGTGAGACCTTCGGGCGCGACCCGTTTGCGCTCCTCGCGGCGGTGGGGGCCGGCACGACGTCGCTCGGTCTGGCTACGGGCATCGCCAACATCTACAACCGCCACCCCGGCGTGATGCTGCAGGGCGCCAACACGGTCGCCGAGCAGACCGGAGGGCGAATGACTCTTGGCCTCGGGGTGTCGAGCCCGGCAATCGTCAGCAAGGTCCGCGGCATCGAATACGACAAGCCGCTGTCCTTCCTGCGGACCTACCTCGACGTGATGGACGGCGCGCTCTACACCTCGGTCCCGCCGGCTGAGCCTGTTCCCCGCGTGCTTGCCGCGCTCGGGCCGAAGATGCTCGAGCTGGCTGCGGAGCGAACCGACGGCGCTCACCCGTACAACACCACCCCCGAGCACACGGCCATGGCCCGTGAGGTCATGGGACCGGACGCCGGACTCTTCGTGGAGCAGAAAGTCATGCTCACCGACGATGCCGCGCAGGCCCGCGAGACCGGGGCGAAGGTCCTCAAGTTCTATTCCCGTGCCCCCGGTTACCGAAACGCCTGGCTGAAGATGGGGTTCTCAGAGGACGACATCGATGGTCTGAGCGAGAAGCTCGTCGATGGTCTGATCGCGTGGGGCGACGTCGACAAGATCGAGGCGCGACTCGCGGAGCACGCTGATGCCGGCGCCACTCACGTCTGTATTCACCCACTGCACCCGACCCAGGGTCAGGCCGCGGTCGACGACGACGTCCTCGCCGCACTCGCACCCGGAGGTGCCGCATGACTGACCGTGTGACAATCGACATCCTCGATGGTGTCGCTGATGTTCGTCTCGACAGGGGCGACAAGATGAATGCCATGGACGGCAGGATGTTCGCCGCCCTGGTCGAGGCCGCCGACGAGTTGGCCACCCGCGGCGACGTTCGCGCCGTGGTCTTGTCGGGCAACGGCCCGTCGTTCTGCGCCGGACTCGACTTCTCGGGCTTCCAGGCGATGGCCGGAGGCGTGGGCGGCGACGACTCCGACAACACCGGTGCGATCGGCAAGGTCGAGGCGGAACGGGCCCACATCACCCACCATGCCCAGCAAGCCGTGTGGGGCTGGCACGAGCTGCCGATGCCCGTCATCGCCGCCGTGCATGGCGTGGCCTTCGGCGCCGGCTGTCAGCTTGCGGTCGGGTCCGACATTCGTTTCGTCGCTCCCGACGTGCGCATGTCGGTGTTGGAGATCCGGTGGGGGATCAGTCCCGACATGACCATCACTTCGCTTCTGTCGAACCTGATCGGCGCCGACCGGGCAAAGGAGCTCATCTGGACCGGCCGCGAGGTGAACGGTCCCGAGGCTGCCGCCATCGGTCTCGCGACCCATGTGGCCGACGATCCTCACGCGGCGGCGATGGAGTTGGCGACATTGATCGCCACGAAGAGCCCTCACGCCATCCGCGCCGGCAAGCGTTTGATCAACGGCGCGGCTGCTGAGGACTACAACGCGCAGTTTCTCGCCGAGCGTGAGGAGATCGGCGCGCTCATCGGAGGCCCGAATCAGGTCGAGTCGGTGCAGGCGTACTTCGAGAAGCGGCCCCCCGTCTACGCCGATCCCGACTGAGCGGGAAACACTCCGATCTCGATGAGTTCGGCGCGAGCGCGACGGATCGGCTTGGCTCAGCCGCTGCCCCGGGCGGTGGCCAACTCGTCTCTCACTACGCGCTTCAGGATCTTCCCCTGAGGTGAGCGGGGGAGCATTTCCGATCGGATGTCGACGACCGAGGGAACCTTGAAGCTCGCGAGGCGTTCCCCGACGAAGTCGATCAGCTCCTGCGCTTCGAGCGTGGCGCCATCTCTGAGGTAGACGGCGCACGCCACCTCTTCGCCGAGCCGCTCGTGAGGCAGTCCGAACACGGCCGCCTCGTAGATGGACGGGTGCTCGGCAATTGCGGCCTCGACCTCGATACAGCCCACGTTCTCGCCACCGCGGATCACCATGTCCTTGGCTCGGTCCTCGATGTAGACGAAGCCGTCCTCGTCGATTCGCCCGAGGTCGCCGCTGCGAAGCCAGCCGTCGTAGAACGCCTCGTCCGTTGCTTCGGGCTTGTTCCAGTAGGACCTGATGACGGTCGGCCCGTAGAAACAGATCTCCCCCTGCTCGCCCTGGGTCAGCTCGTTGCCCTCCTCATCGACGATCTTGAGTTGCATCACGGGGACGGGTCGGCCCGTACTCGTCGGTCTCGCCACGTAGTCCTCGGCGCTGTTCTGGGGCCCGTACGCAGTTGTTTCCGTCATGCCGTAGCCGAGCCCGGCTCGGCCCGACGCGAACGATGACTCGACTCGGCGAACCAACTCGGGCGAGGCGGGTGCGCCTCCGCCGCCGATCTGGCGCAGCGTGGAGGTGTCGTACTTGTCGAAGTCGGGACACTCGAGGAGGTCCTGCACCATCGTGGGAACACCGACGAAGTTGGTCACGCCTTCGGCCTCGACGTGTTCGAGCGCCTTCTGCGCGTCCCACTTGTACATCATCACGAGTTTGTGGCCGTGGAAGAACGAGCTGAGCATCACCGGCACGAAGCCGGTGACGTGGAACAAGGGAACGGCCAGGATCATGCAGACCCGGTCCGGACCCGGCTCGGGCGACGTGCCCGACGCGGCAGCTCGGTCCTTCGCAAGGGCATTCCCCACGAGCGCCCGGCACGCGAACGCCATGACGGCCTGACAATGATTGCGGTGGGTCTGCACCGCACCCTTGGCGGCGCCGGTGGTGCCTGAGGTGTACATGATCGTCGCGTCATCATCGGGCTCGATATTCACTGCCGGCGGCGGCGTGCCGAGGGTGATCGCATCCTTGTAGCGCACGGCGCCATCGAGGCCGGCTGCCGCCCGCACCACGATCGCTTTGATCGAGCCACGGGCGAGGGGTTCGGCGACCCGCTCGAGTCGCTCGGCGTCGACAATGACCACCTTGGATCCGGAGTCGCTCAGGCCGTATTCGAGCTCCTCGGCGCCCCACCAGGCGTTCAGCGGCACCGAGACCGCTCCGGCCGCGGCGATACCGACCACTGCGACGATCCACTCCGGATAGTTGCGCATGGCGATGGCGACTCGGTCGCCCTTCTCAATGCCGAAGTCGTCGACGAGGGCGGCGGCCAGCGCGTGTCCGTGGCGGACGACATCGCCGTACGACCAGGTCTCGCCCTCGTACACGAGGAACGCCTCGTCGGCGCGGTCGGCGGCGGCTGCGAATGCGGCAGCGAGGTTCGCTGAAGCGTTCGCAAACACCGGATATTCGCGCCCCCGGATCTCCGCCGTCGTGAGTTCGAGCGGGGTACCCGCCGCGGTCAGGTTTGCGCAGGCCTCTTCGAAGGTGAGCATGGCGGGACTCTATGATGCGGGACTTCCGGAGCGCACAATCAATCCGAAGCGCTCAATCAATTCGAACCAGCAGTGAAATTCGAACCAGTAGTGAATGGGGACGTCGTGGACGAGATCGCAGGCAAGACCGCAGTGGTGACCGGTGGAGCGAGCGGCATCGGCCGGGCTACCGCCCTGGCCTTGGCGTCGGCGGGCGCCCGTGTGGTCGTCGCCGACATCGAACAACCGCCGCTCGACGAGACCGTCGCCGCGATCGAGGCCGCAGGGGGAGAGGCGATCGGCGCGATCTGCGACGTCTCTTCGTGGGACTCCGTTGAGGCGCTCCGCGATCGGTGCATCGAGGCCTTCGGGCCGGCCGACATCGTGATGAACAACGCGGGGGTGGCTGGTGGCGGCCCGCTCTCGATGATCGAGCTGAGCGCATGGGAGTGGACGCTCGGGGTGAACCTCTGGGGCGTCATCTACGGCGTGAAGGCGTTTCTCCCCGCGATGATCGAGCGGGGGAGCGGCCACATCGTGAACACGGCATCGATCGCCGGTCACCTGACCTCCACCGGAATGGGGGCATACAACACGTCGAAGCACGCGGTATCCGGATTCACCGAGACGCTTCAACAGGAGATGGTCGAGGGAAATACCGGCGTCGGCGTGACCTGTCTGTGCCCCGGTTTCGTCGCGACCAACATCGTGTCCAGCGAGCGAAACCGTCCGGAACGATTCCGCGATGGAGGCCCCGACCTCGAATCTGATGACGGCGGGTCGACGCTCAGCAACTCCGGTTCTGCCATCGCCGATGCCTACGCCGCGCAGATGGCTCCGGCGGTCGTCGCCGGTCAGGTCGTGCAGGCGATCCGCGACGATCAGTTGTGGCTCTTCACCGATGAACTGGCTGACTCGTTGATTCGCCAGCGCCATGCCGACATCGAGAATCGGACCACGCCCGGGCCGCGCTCGCACTTGGTCGAGCTGATGTTTCCTCCGGGCGGTGACTCGTGAAGATCCTCGTCACGGGGGCGACGGGGTTCGTCGGCAGCCACGCCGTACGTCGCATGCTCGCCGACGGACACGAGATTCGGGCCTTGGCCCGCACCCCGAGCAAGGTTGCGCCGCTCATGGAGCTGATGGGGATCGACCCGACGCTCATCGAGTTGGCCGAGGGCGACATCACCGACCGGTCGTCGGTCCTGGCCGCAGTCGAAGGGTGCGACGCGGTCGTCCACACCGCCGCGATCGTCGCGACCAGTCCCGAGGCCGAAGCCGAAATGGAGCGGGTGAACCTGGCGGGTGCCACGAATGTGCTCGGCGCCGGGGTCGACGCGGGCTGTGATCCGGTGATCCACGTGTCGTCAGTCGCCGCGCTCTTCCCATTCGAGACCGATCCGGTCACCGCGGAGCATCCCGTCAACGGCGTCGGCGGCTACGGACGCACGAAGGCCGCCTGCGAGCGATTCGCCCGAGGACTGCAGGACGATGGCAAGCCCGTCGTCATCATCTATCCCTCGGGAATCATGGGTCCGGATGACTGGAACGAGTCGATCAACCTCTCCTCGTACAAGGTCTGGCTCGAGAAGGGACTCCCGAAGTCCAAGGGGTTCAGCGGAAGCTACGTCGACGTCAGAGACCTCGCCGAGATCACGGCTGTGTGGATGAAGCCGGGGGCAGGGCCGCAGCGATTCCTCGCGATGGGGACGTATCTCACCGCCGATGACCAGGAGGCTGTGATCGAGGAGGTGCTCGGCTCCGCCAAGAGTTTTCCGCTCCCACGCTCGCTGTTCTGGGTCTGGGGCAAGCTCGGCGACGTCGCCAAGCGTTTTGGGAAAGACCTTGTGGTCACCAGCGAGGGCTACGCCTACATGTTCAATTCGAAGCCAGGCGACGATCGGGCAACGACGGCGACAACCGGCGTGGAGTTCCGGTCGGTCGAGGACACCTTCCGTGACACGTTCCGCTGGATGTACGAGTCCGGCCACGCCACCGCAGAGAACGTCGGCAAGCTGGCGGACCCGCCGTAGGCGGGAGGACCTTCGACCCTGGCTCTCGGAGCCTCGAAGTCGTCAGCCTGTGGTTGCGAGAAGATTCTTCGCGACCTCCACTGTCACACAGGCGTCCTACCTTCTGACCATGCGCAGCCTCCACGAGACCGGTATCGATCTGACGACCGATTCGTTGACCCAGGTCGTGGCGGCCTGGCCCCATCACCACCGACCCGCCGAGCTCGTCAGGGAACTGAAGTACGGGCGAGCCACCACTGTCGTCACCGAACTGGCCGAGGCGATGGCCTCCCTCGCTCCCATCGCCGACGTCGTCACTTGGGTTCCGGCGTCTCCCGCTCGTCGACGCCAACGCGGCTTCGACCAGGGCGAACTTCTGGCCCGGGCCATCGCCCGGCGACTCCGGCTCCCCGTTCGCAAGACCCTGCGCCGGGTCGACAACATTCCCCAGACCGCGCGAGAGCTGGAAGGCCGACTCATCGGCCCCGAGTTCGCGGCTACCGGTCGACGCCTGCGGTTCAAGCCGACCGTCTTGCTCGTCGATGATGTCTTCACTACCGGGTCCACGCTCCGGTCGGCTGCGACGGTGCTTCGCTCGCGAGGTGCCGGCGAGGTCCACGGATTGGTCGCCACTCAGGCGATCGTTCCATCCGGGGCTGCGGAATCTCGGCCTGGGGTCTACCATCTGGCCACAACCCAACCCTTCGGAGGTTAAGGAATGGACGTCTCCATCAGTGCACGGCACGTGACGATCACGCCGAGACTGGAGGAGGTGATCAACGAGAAGATCGGTCAACTCGACCGATATCTCGACGGGCTCGACTACGCCGGTGTGCATTTCGACGAGGCCCAGAATCCGCGGATCGCCGACAAGGAATTCTGCGAGGTCCATCTGAAGGGCCATGGCCATCACCTTCGTTGCAAGGTGCACGCCCCTGATCCGTTCACGGCGATCGATCTCGCCGAGGCAAAGCTCGAGCGCCAGATCCGCAAGCTTCGAACGAAGATCCAACGCCGCACCCACGGCACCGGCGAGTCGCTACGGGTGGTCGCCGGTGAGGCCGCACCGGCCGTGGCTGCGGAAACCGACGTCGAAGAAGAGACGGATTTCGCGCCGCAGATCGTCCGCACGAAGCGCTTCCATCTCGCGCCGATATTTCCCATCGAAGCAGTGGACAAGATGGAAGAGCTCGGCCACGGGTTCTTCTTCTTCATCAACAAGGAGACCAGCCGCAGCGCCGTCGTCTACCGACGCGACGACGGCGATGTCGGCCTGATCGACGAAGCCGACTGACATCGCGGCGCGGCGGCGCCCCTTCAGACCGCACCGACACCGGCCGACAGGAGTGAGATGCCGGAGCCGGTGGACGAGTTGCGGGTTCTCGTGGTCGACGACCATGCGCTGTATCGACGCGGGCTGGTCATGGAACTGGACGATGCCGGCGATCTGGAAGTGATCGCGGAAGCCTCCGACGGCGCCCAGGCGGTCGACACGGCCATCGCGCTTGCGCCAGACGTGGTCCTGATGGACGTCCGCATGCCGGGGATGGGCGGCATCGAGGCCACCCGCCGCATTCTCGAAGGCGCGCCATCCACTCGTGTCCTGATGCTGAGTGTCTCCGACGAGACCGAGGATCTGCTCGAAGCGGTGAAAGCGGGCGCTGCCGGGTATCTGCTGAAGGAGACGTCGATCACCGTCATCGCCGACTCGGCGAGGAAGGTCGCCCAGGGGCACAGCTTCATCTCGCCGGCTCTCGCCGGTCGTTTACTCGAGGAGTTCGCGACCATGGCTCGCCGGGTCGAGGGGACCGGCGTTGTCGACTCCGAGTCGCGGTCGCCCCTGCTCACCGTGCGAGAAGTCGCGGTGCTCGAATCGATGGCCGACGGAGCAGACAACGGCGCGATTGCTGCCTCGACGGAGATGACCGAGCATGCGGTCCGAAACCATGTCCGCAACATCCTCGAGAAGTTGCACCTGACCTCTCGCACCGAGGCCGTGCTCTACGCAATGCGTAGTCGACTCATCGACCCCTGATGGCCTGAGCAGCTCTGTAGAGTTGCACGAGTTATGAGCATCTTTGATCGAGTACTTCGAACTGGTGAGGGCCGGAAGCTAAAGGCTGTCCAGGCGCTGGTTCCCGACATCAACGCGCTCGAGCCAGAGATGCAGGCGCTGAGCGACGAACAGCTGAAAGGCAAGACGCCCGAGTTTCGCAACCGGCTCGACAACGGCGAGGAGCCCGACGACCTGTTGATCGAGTCGTTCGCCGTGGTTCGTGAGGCCGCGACGCGCGTGCTCGGCCAGCGCCACTACGACGTCCAGTTGGTGGGCGGCGCCTCCCTTCATCTCGGGTGGGTCGCAGAGATGAAGACCGGCGAGGGCAAGACCCTCACCTCCACACTGCCGATCTACCTCAACGGCGTCACGGGCAAGGGCGTCCACGTCGTCACCGTCAACGACTACCTGGCGACCCGCGATTCCGAGTGGATGGGTCAGCTCTATCGCTGGATGGGTCTCGACGTCGGACTCATCATTCCCGCCAACCGCGATTCTGCGTTCAAGCGCGCGCAGTACGCGTGCGACATCACCCACGGCACGAACAACGAGTTCGGCTTCGACTACCTCCGCGACAACATGGCGATGTCTCGCGAAAAGCAAGTCCAACGCGGACACCACTTCTGCATCGTCGACGAGATCGACTCGATCCTCATCGACGAGGCGCGTACGCCGCTCATCATCTCCGGCCGCGTCGCCGACGCCGCGAAGCTGTATGTGAAGTTCGCTTCGGTGGCCCGCGGGCTGCAGCGCGATGTCCACTACGAGGTCGACGAGGAGAAGCGCACGGTCGCTCCGCTCGAAGAGGGCATCCATGCAGTGGAGCGGGCGCTGGGCGTCGAGAACCTCTACGACCAGGTGTCGGCCAACCTCGTGCATCAGCTGCAGGCGTCTCTGCGGGCGAAAGAGCTCTACAAGAAGGACAAGGACTACATCATCGAAGACGGGCAGGTGAAGATCGTCGATGAGTTCACGGGTCGTGTGCTCGACGGCCGCCGCTGGTCCGATGGCCTCCATCAGGCGGTTGAAGCCAAGGAGGCGGTGGCGATCAAGGAAGAGAATCAGACGCTCGCCACGATCACCCTCCAGAACTACTACCGCCTCTACGACCGGCTCGCCGGCATGACGGGTACCGCGGAGACCGAAGCATCGGAGTTCGTCTCCACCTACGGCCTCCATGTCATCCCTGTGCCCACGCATCGTCCGCTGGCCCGAATCGACGACGGCGACCTGATCTACAAAACGGAAGACGCCAAGTTCGCGGCCTGCGTCGCCGATTTGTCCGAGAAGCACGAGACCGGCCAACCGGTCCTCGTGGGCACCGTGTCGGTCGAGAAGTCCGAGAAGCTCTCTCGCGAGCTCGAGAAGCACGGCATCCCTCACGAGGTGCTCAACGCCAAGCAGCACACCCGCGAGGCCGAAGTCGTTGCTCAGGCGGGCCGTCTCGGCTCGATCACCGTGGCGACCAACATGGCCGGACGTGGCGTCGACATTCTGCTCGGCGGCAACCCCGAGCTCCTCGCGGAGCGCGACGTCCGGGCCGACGGTTTCGAACCCGACAGCGAAGAGGGGCAGGCCCGTTTCGATGAGCGGCTGGCCGTTCACTCGCAGACCACCGAGGCCGAAAAGCAGAAGGTGCTGGATCTCGGCGGCCTCTACGTGCTGGGCACCGAGCGTCACGAGAGTCGTCGAATCGACAATCAGCTCCGGGGCCGGTCCGGCCGTCAGGGAGACCCTGGCGCCAGCCGCTTCTACCTCTCACTCGAAGACGAGCTCATGCGTCTCTTCGCGACGGGCGCCATGAACTGGGTCATGGATCGGGCCTTGCCCGACGACGTGCCGATCGAAGCGAAGATGGTCACCAAGGCCATCGAGCGTGCCCAGAACACCGTTGAGGCTCGCAACGCCGAGACGCGCAAGAACGTCCTCAAATACGACGAAGTGATGAACGAGCAGCGCAAGGTCATCTACCGGCGCCGCGGCCAGATTCTCGACGGCGCCGACCTGCGCGACGAAGCGCTCGAGTATCTCCAAGACGCGATCGATGGCGCCGTTGCCACCTACTGCGTCAGCGAAATCGTGGAGGAATGGGATCTCGAGGGACTCGCCACGGAGATCGGCACGCTCTGGCCCGGTGAGATCTCCGTCGCGGAGCTCGGCACCTGTCGAAACACCGACGAGCTCGAAGAGATTCTCTGGGAAAGCGGCGGGTCGCTCTATGAGGAGCGCGAAACCGAGCTGGGTACCGAGGTCATGCGGCAGGTGGAGCGCCAAGTGATGTTGCGCATCATCGACCAGCGCTGGCGAGAACACCTCAAGGAAATGGACCTTCTCCGGGAGGGCATCCACCTGCGAGCCATGGGTCAGCGAGATCCCGCAACCGAGTGGCAGCGCGAAGGCTTCGACATGTTCGGTCAGATGATGACCGGCATCGCTCAGGACTTCGTGAAGTACGTCATGCACGTACAGGTCGCCGTCAAGACCGCCCCGGGCGAGGATGAGCAGCAACTTGCCGGCGTCACCGAAGAGAAGCAAGAGGCGACATCGGGCACCAAAGCATCCTCCATTCCCGATGCCGGCGCGCCGCCGGTCGTGAAGGCCAACGAGCCGGCCAACAAGACACCGGTGGTGAAGTCCGAACTGGAGAAGGTCGGCCGTAACGAACCGTGCCCGTGCGGCAGCGGCAAGAAGTACAAGGCATGTCACGGTCGCCCTGGCGGCGCCGAGTAGCTTCGGCTCCTCGACCGCTTTACGGACATGCAGGACTTCTCCGAACAACTCACCGCCATCCGCGAACGCCTGGATGAGGCCGCCGGCTATCTGCGGGTCGCCGAACTCGAGCAGCGTCAGCCGCAGCTCGAAACCGAGGCCTCGCGTCCCGATTTGTGGGACGACCAGGAGAAGGCGCGGGCCGTCACCTCCGAACTCGCGGCCGTCAACGAGGATCTTGAGCTGTTCGGCAAGCTGATGGGCGACCTCGACGACGTCGACACGCTCCACGAGATGGCTCGCGAGGAGAACGACGAGTCGCTCGAGGGTGAGATCGCCGAGGCCGCCTCGGCGCTCGAAACTCACCTCGAGGCGCTCGAGATGCGTTCGCTGTTCACCGGCGAGTTCGACGAGCGCGACGCCGTCTGCCAGATCAAGTCCGGTGAAGGTGGAACCGACGCCCAGGACTGGGCCGAGATGCTGATGCGGATGTACAACCGCTGGGCCGATCGCTGCGGTTTCGACATCGAGATCACCGCCGTCTCCGAGGGCACCGAGGCCGGTCTCAGCAGCGTGGAGTTCATCCTCAAAGGCCGCCATGCCTACGGACTCATGCAGGCCGAGCACGGGGTCCACCGCTTGGTGCGAATCTCGCCCTTCAACAACGAAGGGAAACGCCAGACCGCATTTTCGGCGGTGCAGGTGGCTCCGTTCTTCGAAGCGGTTGCTGATGAGATCGACATCGACGAGAAGGAACTCCGCATCGACACCTACCGGTCGTCGGGCGCCGGTGGTCAGCACGTGAATGTGACCGACTCGGCGGTACGGATCACGCATCTTCCGACCGGGACGGTGACCAGCTGTCAGAACGAGCGCAGCCAGCACCAGAACAAGGATCGAGCCATGCAGATGATGGCTTCGAAGCTCATCGACCTCGAACACAAGAAGCGGGCCGACGAGATCGCCGGCATCACCGGTGAGCAACAGAACGTGGGTTTCGGCAGCCAGATCCGCAGCTATGTCATGCAGCCGTATCAGATGGTCAAGGATCTCCGGACCGAGCACGAGACCGCCCAGGTCGAGCAGGTTCTCGGCGGCGAGGTCGAACAGTTCATGGAGGCGTGGCTCCGATGGACACGCGCGCAAGCCGAGTCGCAATAGCGCTGGTCGTCGCCGATGCGTAGCCGCGCCGGATCACCGTTGGCCCTCCGTAACCGAGTGCCGCTGATTCGACCGCTCGCGCTGATAGCTTCTGCCGGTCGGGCGACCCGCTTCTCCACAGGATCGGCATGATCAAACTCGAGAACGTCACCAAGGTCTACAAGGGCGACGTCGTTGCTGTCCGCGATGCGACAGTCGACATCGCAAAGGGCGAATTCGTCTTCCTCGTGGGTCAGTCAGGCTCCGGAAAGTCGACCTTCATCCGTCTGCTGAACCGGGAAGAAACGCCCGAACACGGCACCATTTTCGTCGCCGGCAAGGACATCAGCAGCCTGGGCTCCTGGAAGGTGCCCTACCTGCGCCGCAACATCGGTTACATCTTCCAGGACTTCAAGCTGCTGCCGAAGAAGACGGTCGCCGAGAACGTCGCGTTCGCGCTCGAAGTGATCGGCAAGCCTCGCGCCGTGGTGCGCAAGCAGGTCCCGGCCATCCTCGAACTCGTCGGTCTGTCACAGAAGATCGACAACTATCCGCACGAACTCTCGGGCGGTGAACAGCAGCGGGTGTCGATCGCCCGTGCCTTCGTGAACCGACCGCTGATCCTTCTCGCCGACGAGCCCACGGGCAACCTCGACCCACAGACCTCGGTCGGCATCATGAAGCTCCTCGACCGGATCAACCGCACGGGCACAACCGTCGTCATGGCCACTCACGATCGGGGCATCGTCGACACGATGCGTCGGCGCGTGATCGAACTCGACCGAGGGGTGGTCGTGCGCGACCAGGCCCGCGGCGTCTACGAGTAGGAGCAGCTCATGGCACTCAGTCCCGTCTACGCGCTGCGAGAAACAGGCCAGAACCTCGTCCGCAACTTCATGCTGTCGTTCGCGACGGTCATCACCATCGGCGTGTCGCTCTGGCTGTTTGGTGGCTTTTTCCTCTTCAACTACGCGGTCGACAACGCCACTGCGCGTTGGGAGGGCGGCATCGAGTTCGTTGTCTGGATGGACCCCGAGGCATCGCCGGAACAAGACAGCAATATCCGCGACAGCCTCGACAACCCGGGCGTGGCCAGCTTCACCTACATCGACCAGGAAGCGACCTACGAAGAGTTCCGTGAACTCTTCGCCGACGTGCCCGAGATGCTCGAGGTGGTGACGGCCGACAAGCTGCCGCCTTCGTATCGAGTCGTGCCCGAGAATCCCGACGCCGATGTCGTGCAGGAACTGGTCCGCCAGTTCGAGGGCAGACCGGGTGTACGTGATGTGGTGTCGGCCGACAAGACAATCCGGCAGATTCAGCGAACCGCAGATGATGTCAGCCGCGTCTTCCTGGTGGGATCGATCTTCCTGCTCGGCGCGTCAACACTGCTGATCCTCACCAACGTGGTGAGCGCAATCCGTAGTCGTGGCGCAGAGATCGAGATCATGAAGGTGGTCGGCGCCACGAACTGGTTCATCCGCATCCCCTTCATTCTCGAAGGCCTGGCGCAAGCGGTGCTCGGCGCCTTGGGTGCGTGGGTGGGGTTGTACTTCCTCAACAATCAGGTCATCGAGGGCCTGGGCGACGCCAATTCGCTCGAGCTCATGCAGGGCCTGCGCGTGTCCGATAGCGAGTACTTCAGCACCAACCTGTTGGTACTGGGCATCGCGGTGGTGGTGTCGGTCATCGGCTCGATGGTCGCCGTCACCCGCTACCTCGACGCCTGAGTCTCTCGATGGATCTCTCCATGACGTTGCCGACCATGGCGTCGGGTCTCGATCGCGCGCTCATGAACGAATGGTGCGCCGCGATCGATGAGGGGCCTTTCCGCAGCCTCGCGATCGGGGAACGGATCGCCTTCGACAACCTCGAGATGCACACTGCGCTGTCGTACGCCGCGGCGCGCACCGAGCGCGTCCGTATCGCTCCGACCCTGGTCATTCTGCCGATGCACCCGGTGGCCCTCATGGCCAAGAAACTGGCCACGCTCGACGTGCTGTCCGCGGGCCGAGTCGATGTTGTCGTCGGTGTGGGTGGGCGAGATCAGGACTATCGCGGGGCTGAACGGTCGTTCGCTCGGCGCCACCAGACGCTCGACGATCAGGTTCATGAGCTTCGCCGACTCTGGGCCGGTGGCGATGCCTTCGAAGGCGACCCGCCGGTCGGACCCTCGCCGGTCCAACCCGGTGGACCCCCGATCTACTCGAGCGCCATGGGCCCGAAGTCCATCGCCCGCGCCGCTCGGTGGGCCGACGGCAACATGGGATTCACGCTCGGGCCGAACACCGACGATCACGTCGTCGCCTTCGACGCCGTGCGCGATGCGTGGACGGCTGCCGGGCGCAGTGAGCAGCCCCGCCTCAGCACGAGCTTCTGGTACTCCCTCGACGACGACGCCGGTCAGGTGCTGCACGACTACGCCTACCGTTACCTCTCGGTCTTCGGCCACGAAGGCGCCGAGATGATGGCGGGGATGACCACGGCGGCGGGTTTGGATGCCGTGGCCGAAGGTCTCCAACGGCTCGACGACGCCGGCTGTGATGAGGTCTATCTCGTCCCCACGTCCACGAATCCTTCCCACCTCGAGGACATCGCTACGCTCCGGGGATGACCTCCCGTGAGCTGGCAACGATTCACACCGGTATCGACTTCGGTGAGGGTCCGCGCTGGCACGACGGGAAGCTCTGGTTCTCCGACTTCTACCGCCACGGGGTGTTCACGCTCGATGAGGGCGGAACCGAAACCCGCGTCGTAACGGTGGACCAGCAGCCATCCGGTCTCGGTTGGATGCCAGACGGCACGCTGCTGATTTCATCGATGCTCGACCAAAAGGTGCTGGCACTCGGCGACGACGGAGAGCTGCGGGTCCACGCCGACCTCTCCGAAATCGCCGGCGGCAAGTGCAACGACATGGTCGTCGCGGCCGATGGCACTGCCTACATCGGGAACTTCGGTTTCGATATGGACGGTGGCGCCGAGTTCGCCTTCGCCAAGCTCGCGCGGGTCACGCCGGAGGGTGAGGTCCACGAGGCCGCCGCCGACCTGATGTTCCCGAATGGGTCCGTCATCACCGCCGACGACAAGACTCTCATCGTGGGGGAGACCTTCGGCGGTCGGTACACGGCCTTCGACATCGAGCCCGACATGACCCTGACCAATCGGCGGACATGGGCGAAGCTCGATGGCTATGTGCCCGACGGATGCTGCCTCGACAGCGACGGCGCGATCTGGATGTCCGACGTCACCAACGGGCGGTTCTGCCGTTTGCACGAGGGCGGCGAGATCAGTGAGGTGATCCAGGTCGACGGTGCGGCCGTGGCGTGCATCCTCGGCGGTGACGACGGCAAGACGCTCTTCTTGCTCGTTTCCCCGGGTACCCGGCCGAGCGAGGTCGAGGGTTTCGGCAATTCCGTCATCATGACCACCCAAGTCGAGGCGGGCGCGGCCGGGCGACCCTGATCGCGGCGTGCCACAGAAGTAGACGCTCGCTAACGTCGGTCGTTCCGCGACCAGGAGACATCATGGCCATCGACTTCACATTGAGCCCGGAGCACGAGGCGATTCGAGACCGTGTTCGCACCTTCATCAATGAGGTGGTCAAGCCCGGTGAGGAACTCATCGATGGGAGCGGGGGAGGCGAAGCGCTCGAGGCCAAGGAGCGGCTCGAGACGCTCATCAGCATGCGCAAGAAGGCGAATGCCGAAGGCCTCTGGCTTCCTCACATGCCCGAGGAATGGGGCGGTATGGGCCTCGGCCACGTCGCTCTTGCCATGGTGCAGGCCGAGGCGGCCAAGTCCTACTACGGCCCCTGGGTGCTGAACTGTCAGGCGCCCGACGAAGGCAACATGCACACCCTCCTGCACTGGGCGACACCCGAGCAGAAGGAGAAGTACCTGAAACCGCTGTGCGATGGCACCGTGTGGTCGTGCTTCGCGATGACCGAACCGGAGGTGGCGGGTTCGGATCCCACGCTGATTCGTACAAATGGCTACCAGGACGGCGAGGAGTGGGTACTCAACGGCCACAAGTGGTTCATCTCCAACGCTCATCGCGCCAACTTCGCCATCCTCGTCGCCCGAACAGAGGACGACCCCGATCTGCCGCAGGCCGCGAACACGGCATTCATCGTCGACCTTCCTTCAGACGGATGGAACGAAGTGCGCCAGATCGAGACCATGCACGGGGGTACCGGCCATTCGGAAATTCTCATCGAGGACCTGCGGGTTCACGAGCGCCAAATGCTCGGCGGTAGGGGCCAAGGGCATCTGCTCGGGCAGTACCGCCTCGGCCCGGCCCGGCTGGCGCACTGCATGCGATGGATCTCGCAGGCGGAGACCGCGCTCGACATGATGGTTGCCCGGTCGCTCGATCGCTACAGCCACGGCTCGATCCTCGCCGAGAAGCAGGGCATCCAGTGGTTGATCGCCGACTCGGCGATGGAGCTCTACCAGAGCAAGCTGATGGTGCTGCACGCCGCGTCCAAGATCGATGCCGGCGACGACTTCAAGTCTGAGGTGTCGATGGCAAAACACTTTGTCGCCAACTCTCTGAACCGCATCATCGACCGGTCGATTCAGGTCCACGGTGCCCTCGGTTACTCCACCGACACCCCGTTGGCCCACATGTATCAGCACGCCCGGTGGGCGAGGTTCGCCGATGGTGCCGACGAGGTACACCAGATGCGCATCGCCCAGCGGACGATCGCCGCCTACAAGGATCACGGCACCACGAAGGCCGCGACCGGCAACCTCCCGGTCTGAGAGGCTGAGCGCGTGGCGGCTGACGAGCGAGAGAACCCCGTCGACCCATCGGTCGTCGATCCCGATGTGCTTCGGGATTGGATGGATGGACGCGGTCTGGGGAGCGGCCCGCTTCTCGATCTCACACCACTCGCCGGCGGTACGCAGAATCTCTTGCTTCGTTTCGTGCGTGATGGTCGCACGTATGTCCTTCGTCGCCCACCCGAACACAAACGCAAGAACAGCGACGAGACCATGCGTCGAGAGGCGCGGGTGCTCGGAGCGTTGGCTGGAAGTGAGGTGCCGCATCCCGGGCTCATCGCTGCAGAGGCAGACGAGAGCGTCCTGGGCGCGGCCTTCTACTTGATGGAGCCGGTTGATGGCTTCACGCCGTCGACGGGCCTGCCCGAGCTCCATGCGAGCGATCCGCAGGTGCGAAGGCAGATGGGGTTCTCCTTGGCCGATGCCGCTGCCGCGCTCGGTCGAGTGGACTACCAGGCCGTCGGGCTCGAGGGTTTCGGGAAACCCGACGGCTATCTCGAACGACAGGTTCCCCGGTGGCGCGGGCAGCTCGACTCGTACCGTGATCTCGGTGGTACCTGGACCCCGGAGATCCCCCATCTCGAACGGGTCGGGGAGTGGCTCGACGCCAATCGCCCATCTGCCTATTCGCCGGGCGTCATCCACGGCGACTACCACCTCGGCAATGTCATGTACCGCTACGACGGCCCCGAGCTTGCTGCCGTCGTTGATTGGGAACTCGCCACCATCGGCGACCCGCTCATCGATCTCGGCCTGATCATGGCGTTCTGGCCGGAGGAAGGCGCACCGCCCACCGCCGTGAGCGTCACGCCGTGGGACGGCTTCCCGACAATCGAGGAGATGGTTGCCCGGTACGGCGAGGGGTCAGACCGCGAGTTGTCCAGCATCGAGTGGTACGGCGTTCTCGCCTGTTACAAGACCGGCATCATCCTCGAGGGCACCCATGCACGCGCCCTCGCCGGCAAGGCACCTCAGTCCTACGGCGACCTTCTCCACGCCACCACGGTCGGCCTCTTCAACAAGGCGGAGACCATCATCCGACGGACCTGAAGTCCTCCACGGACTACGGTTGGTTCAAACAGGGAGATCGGTGATGACCCTTCGGCGGGAGGTCGTTTCGCAAGATGATCACAAACTGAGCTATCTCGTTGATGGAGACGGCCCGGTGATCATCATGCTGCCGGCGATGTTGCAGTCGGCGATCCATTGGGACCGGGCGGGCTACATCGAGCGATTCGCCCGCACGCACCGTGTGCTCGCCATCGACCTCCTGGGTCGCGGGGGAAGCGAGCGCCCGGCTGATGAGGCCGCCTACGCCCCGGAGGCGATCGCCGCGCATGTAGGCGACATCATGGATCACGAAGAAGTCCAAGGTGCTGCGGTGTGGGGGTTTGCCGGTGGCGCGGAAATCGGGGCCATCGTCGCTCGGCGTCGGCCCCAGTCGGTCGTCGCCGTCGTCTGCGGCGGGATGTCTCTCGGCGACGTCGACGCCGGTCTCCGCCGCCAGGGCATCGATATCGCGGTGTTGACTGATCGATGTGCGTCAGCACTCGACCAGGGTGACTGGGAGGCCTACTTCGAGCTTGCTCCTTTGGACGTGCCGGCGGAACTACGCGACGAGTACATCTCGACCAACGATGCCCATGTCATCGCCGCGATCACCCGAGCGGATCTCATGCGACATCGGATCTTTCTCCGGCCGTCCGTGCCGACGCTCGCATACTGGGCCTCAGGCGATGTATTCGCCGCGGAAAATTCCCGACTCGCCGAGACGATGGCGATCGAGCACGCGGTGATCAAGGGCGCTCATACGGACTCATTCCTGCTGGCGGAGCAGGTAGGCGACCATGTGGAGGGCTTCCTCGCCACTCACCTCATGGCGTGACGGCTGCCGCCGCTTCGGCGACAGTGGTGTCGGCGAAGAAATCGGGATTGCCGGCTTTGAAGAGCCGTACCGGATCATCGAACACGAACGCCCGGAAATCGTCGTGGTCCAGCAGACCCTTCTCGACGAGTTCGTACGCCTCGGGCAGGACGCCCGTGAAGTCGGGAACGTCCCAGTGGCCGATGTCGCTGGCGAATATCGCCCGCAAGCGGACCCCGGCGGGCACCAGGTGGCGCTGGTAGGCGAGAGCGTTCATGGGGTCGTCGGCTTCGCAACCGAAGTAGAAACGGTCGCGGAAGAGTCCGACGATGTCGTCGGCCGAGGTGATGCCGCTCTCGGCCCACTCGTCGATCGTGTCCGGCGCCTCATCGCCGTCGGACAACATCAGCAGTGCGTAGTCGAGCCGATCGAGTCGGTCGACGACGTTGGAGTTGCCGCGTTCGGTCATCAACGCCTGGAGTTGATCACGATCGAGCGCGGCCGGGTTGTAGTGCTGGATGTCGTCGCGGTTGCGCTTCTCGTAATGTCCGAGTGCATCTCCGAGGAAGTTCGCGGCCCAGGCCACGCCGCCCTCGAGGAAAGCCCACCGGAGGTCGGGGAAGCGCATCGGCGCCCCTCCGATCAAGAGCGACCGAAGGCCGGCCTCTCCGGCCGCGGCGAAGTTTCCGATGTGGTTGTGGACGTAGTTCGTGCGTGAGGCTCGAGATCCCCACCCCTGCGCACTCGCGTGGAACGTCGGGCAAACGCCCAACTCCTCGCACTTTCGCCAGACGGGGTCGTAGTCGTATTCGCTGTCGTGGCCGACACCGTTGATGTATCGGGCGGAACGATGCCCTTCGGCGCCGGGAAGCGGCCGAGGAATCACCCCCGACATCATGACTGCATTGAGCCCGAGCTCGCCCACGGCGTGATCGAGTTCGGCAATCGCTTCCTCCGGGGTGAACATCGGAATCGAGGCGACGGGTAGGAGCCGATCCGTGTAGCCGGTGTGGGCCTCTGCCATATAGATGTTGAAGGCGCGTGCCATTGCCTGACGTAGCTCGTCATCGGCGAAGGCGGTGACCGTCAGGCCGTACGTCGGATACAGAACGGCGACGTCGATGCCGAGCTGGTCCAGCCGGTCGTAGAGGAGCCCCGGCAGCATCGCTGTCGCGCGGTCCAGGGTGTTGCGGGCAGGAACCGCCCACCAGGCGTTGCGGGTGACGCCGGCCTGACGCCGGAGTTCGTCGGGCACCCCGCGGATCGCCGTGGAAGACGCGACCATCTGATCGAATCGGGCGGCAACGTCGTTTCCGGCGATGTCGACGACGAGGTCGCGCACCCAGGGCAAGTACTCGATCACGTGACCATCGGTGTCGATGACGGGGTGGTCGATGGCGTCGCGGATCTGCTGAACGGCGGGCGAGGGCAAATACATCAATCGGTGCGTTCCGGTAGGAGGGTGTGGACTCGGACGGGTTCGTCGAATCCCTTGAGCATTCTGCGGCCGGCGGGCTCACTCTCGACGTGAGCCGCGACGGCATCGTCGATGAGCACCTCACCGGGTACGGCCGAATCGGTGAGGCGGGCGGCGAGGTTCACGACGGGGCCGAAATAGTCGCCATGGATGTTGACGAGGTCGCCGTAGGCCAGGCCGCCGCGAGGGACGACGTCGTCGTTTTCGAGACTCGCCGTCATGCCACTGACGAACCGCGCGGCATCCTTCGGGAACTCGGCCACGAACATCACTTCGTCGCCGATCAGCTTCACGATGCGGGTGTCGCACTCGTGCGCCAGCTCATGGGCTCGGCGCTCGAAGGCCTTCACCAAGTCCACCAGGTCGGGAACCGGAAGCTCCTGGCTGAGCGAGGTGAAGCCCACGAGGTCGAGGAAACCGATGCTGAGCCTGACGAGTTCTCGATGTTCGAAACTCTGCGTGCGCCGATTCGTCAGCGATGCCTGCCGTAGGTGGTGACGGAATGCCACTGCGAGATTGTCGCTGAGCGAGAGTCCGAGTTCGGCGACGTAGGCGTTGAGGCGCGCGTTCTCGACCATGTTGCTCGTCCGTCGCTCGGGTCCCTGAATGTGGTTGGCGATGGCCGCCTCGGCGATCGAGCCGAGCGCAGTCGCCGCGACATGGAGAATCTCTTGGCCCTCGGCGTCGGTGAGCACGCCGGCGAGTGCCTCACGGAGGAAGTCAGCGAACTTGACGTCGCGCTCGCTGAACTTCACCTCGTCGAAATCATTGGCCTGAATGCCCAGATGAAGGAAGCCTTCGGCCACGTCTTCGGGTCGCTCGCCGATCTTCTCCGCAAGCTCTCGGAGCGAGTAGACGTCGTCTCGGGCAAGGACCACGTCGGAAGCCATGGCCGCCGCGTCGGCGTCTGAGGCCGGCACGTCGGACTCGGCAACCCCCAGTTCCCTCAGGATCTCGGTGATCTGTTGGTGTTCGTCAGCCTCCACGGAGCGAAACGGTAGCCGACCGCTCACGTGAGGCGGTCCGTGGCCGACAGGAAAGCAACAACCCCTCCAGGTTGACTGCGCCGCCGGAACCGACAAGTCGGGCCGGCGGCGTATCGCGTGTCAGGCTGAGCTGGTGCGGCGTTTTCGAGGGTTCGACACCGACAGCGACCGATGGAACGAATTCGAGTTCCGTGAGGGCGACATCGTCATCTCCTCGCCGATGAAGGCCGGGACGACGTGGACACAGATGATCTGTGCGCTGCTCATCTTCCAGACGCCGGAGCTGCCGGCACCGCTCGGCGTGCTATCGCCCTGGCTCGACATGCAGACCCGGCCGATCGCTGATGTCGTGGCCGACCTGGATGGGCAGACTCACCGCCGGTTCATCAAGACCCACACACCACTCGATTGCCTTCCGATTCCCGGCGGTGTGACGGTCATCGGTGTCGGTCGACACCCTCTCGACCTCGCGAGATCGGCGGCCCGTCACTCCGCCAACATCAGTTTCGAGCGTGCGTTCCAACTGGTGAGCGCCCAGATCGGCGAGGACGAGACGATCAACCTGCTCGCGGGCCGCCCGGTGCCCGACCAGGATCCGGTCGCTCGCGTCCGGTTCTTCCTCGACGAGGATCACCCTGCGGACGTCGCGTTGACGCTCGCCGGTGTGATTGAGCACTATCGAGGCTTCGTCACTGCCGGCGCCTCGGTCGTCCGGGTGCACTACTCGGATCTGATGGCCGATCGTGCACGTGAAATGCGTCGACTCGCAACGGCCCTCGGGATCGAAGTCGACGAGTCACGTTGGCCGGCACTCGTTGCGGCGGCGGAGTTCGGGGCTATGAAGCGACGCGCGGCCGAGCTCGTCCCTGATGCGGGGGTGGGGCTGATCGCCGACGCGGAGGCGTTCTTCGCCGTCGCCGGCGAGGGTGAATGGCGTTCCGAGCTGGCCCCTGAGTTGGTGGCGCGCTTCAACGAACGGCTCTCTCAGCTCGATCCAAACGCTGAGATCGCCGAGTGGGCGCAATATGGGCTGTACTCGTCGCCATGACCTGGCACATCAAGGGCAAACGAGTTCTCATCACCGGCGGCACCACTGGCATTGGCCGGGCCACCGTGCAATCGCTGGCCGAGCAGGGCGCCGAGGTGATCTTCACGGCACGTGACGCCGCGCAGGGCGACGAGATCGTCGCGGAGGTCGTCGGATCGACGGGGAACGAAGCGATCGCTCATCGTCGACTCGATCTCGACGACCTCGCCGCGGTTCGGGACTTCAGCGACTCCTTCCGTGCTGACTTCGATCGCCTCGACGTCCTCATCAACAATGCGGGAGTCGTCGTGACAGAGCGGCGCGAGACGGCCGACGGCTTCGAGTTCACCTTCGGCGTGAATCATCTCGGGCACTTCCGGCTCATCAACGAACTGCTTCCGTTGCTGGAGGCGTCGGCGCCGGCGCGCATCGTCATCGTTGCCAGCGATGCTCATCGCTTTTCGAAGGGACTCGACTTCGACGATCTGCAATCTGCTCGCGGCCGGTTCGGCGCGATGAAGGGCATGTCGGTCTATTCGAAATCGAAGCTGGCGAACATGCTCCACACCCGAGAACTCGCCCGACGACTGGATCCGGCAAAGGTGACGGTGAACTGCCTGCACCCCGGTGCAGTACGCACTCGGCTCGGCCGTGACAGCGAGGGCACTCGCCTCAGCGAAGCGGTCTGGCCAGTGGTCAGCCGGTTCTTCCTGACTCCAGAGAAGGGCGCCCGGACTTCCGTGTGGGCCGCGACGAGCCCCGAGCTCGAGGGCGTGACCGGCGAGTACTTGTCCAAGTCGGCGATCGCGAAGCCGAGGAAGACGGCACTCGACGATGCCGCCGCGGCCCGGCTGTGGGCGGTGTCAGAGGAACTGGTCAGCGAGTGAGTCGGATTCTGATCACCGGCGCCACCGGACGTGTGGCCGGGGTCGTCGCCCGAGAGCTTGCCAAGCAGCACGACGTCGTCGCGGTCGCGCGCTTCTCCGACCCTGCGGCGCGTGACCGGCTGGAAGGGTTCGGTATCGAGTGCGTGACCGCCGACATGGCCGGCGATCTCACTTCGATTCCGGACGACGCCGAGCTACTGCTCAACTTCGGTGTGTCGTTCTCGGGCAACTGGGACACCGCCCTCGCCGTGAATGCGGAGGCGCTCGGCCATCTCGTGGATCGTCTACCTCGTCTCGAGCGCCTGTTGCACTGCTCGTCCATGGGGGTCTACGCAGCGTCGACCGACATCCATGGCGAGGGTGACGCGCTTGGCGACTCCAACGAGAAGATGATGCCGACGTACAGCATCAGCAAGATCGCCGGTGAGTCGATGGCGAAGTACCTGGCGCGCTCGAGGAACCTGCCGACCACCATTGCCCGACTGGCGACTCCCTACGGCAACCACGGGGGCTTCCCTTGGTTCCACCTCATGCCGATCCTGGCCGGACAGCCGGTCACACTCCACACGACGTCGCCGTGCCTCTACAACCTGATCCACGAAGACGATCTGATGGCGAGTCTTCCGACGCTGCTCGACGCCGCCGCAGTGCCGGCCACGGTCCTGAACTGGGGCGACCCGATCGCCACGAGCGCCGAGGACTGGTGCAAGGAGCTCGCTCGACTCGTGGGGCGTGAGGCCATCATCGAGCGAAGCGACGTGGCCCCACCGCCGGGCTACGTCGACGTCGCCAAACTGACGGCGCTCGGCTATGAACCGCAGGTCGACTGGCGCGACGGGATGCGTCGGATGGTCGAGCATCTCCATCCCGACGAATTCGTCGGCTGATCTGTCCGAGAGCGCGTCGCCCGGTTGCACGGTCGATTCGTCCCGGGGCAACTCAGGCGTGGCAGGGTGTCTGCGCCAACCCGTACCAGGAGAATGAAATGACAGAGATCAACGGACAGGTCGACGACGGATTCGGCCCGGTCGCAGATGCGTTCGCCGCCAACTTCGCCGAGCATGGCGACGTCGGTGCTGGATTCTGTCTCTACGTCGACGGTAAGCCGGTGGTCGACATCACCGGGGGCGTCGCTGATCAAGCGACCGGTCGTGGGTACGACGCCGACACCCTGCAACTGGTGTTCTCCACGACGAAGGGCGCCGCGGCGACGTGCGCAGCGATACTGCACGAGCGAGGCCAACTCGACTACGACGCGCCGGTTGCCCAGTACTGGCCCGAGTTCGCCACCGGCGGCAAGGGAGAGATGACGGTCGGCTGGATGATGAGCCACCGCGGTGGCCTTGCGACGGTCGACGAAGCTCCGTCGCTGTCAGACGTGCTGGCGATCGATCCGATCGTCGAGGCGCTGGCCGGGCAGGCCCCGCTCTGGGAGCAAGACGGCAGCCACGGCTACCACGCCCTCACCTACGGCTGGTTGGTCGGTGAGTTGGTCCGCCGAATCAGCGGTCAACGAATCGGCGCGTTCTTCCAGGAAAACGTGAGCGAGCCCCTCGGTCTGGACTTCTGGATCGGACTGCCTGAGGACCAAGAGGCACGTGTGGCCCCGCTGCTGAGCTCGCCGCCGCCCGAGGATCCAATGGTGCTCGAACTGATGCTGGCGGTGATGGGGCCCGGAACGTTGGGCGGTCGAGCCCTGAGCCTCAACGACGTGTTCTCGCTCGCTGGCGACGAGAACCTCTTCAACACTCGCGCGGTCCACGCCTCCGAGATTCCGGCCGCGAACGGCATCACCAACGCGTCGTCGCTTGCTCGCATGTATGCCGCAACCATCGGTGAGGTTGACGGTGTGCGGCTGATGAGCGACGCCACTCGGGCGACGGCCACCGCGCCAGTCACCAGCGGCAGCGACAAGTGCCTGGTCATGGAGACCAAGTTCGGGATGGGATTCATGACCCACGACGGTGTGCTTCCGCTCACCGGCCCGAACGCCTACGGCCACGCGGGCGCGGGCGGGTCGATCGGCTTTGCCGATCCCGATCTCGGCATCGGCTATGGCTACGTGATGAACCAGATGAGCGGTTCGCTCGTGGGGGACCCCCGCACCGGCGGCCTCACTGCCGCGGTGCAGAGCTGCGTGAGCTGAGCGCTAGTCGCTCTTCTGGGTGCCGACCTTCAGATCCTTGAAGGGCACGCCCTTGTCGACGCTGATGTCGCGAGGGAGACCCAACACGCGGTCACCGATGATGTTCTTCTGGATCTCGTTGGTGCCACCGGCGATGCCGCCCTGGAGGCCGGTCAACGCGGCCCGCGCCCAACCGCCACCGGCGTTGTCTTCCCAGGCCACGCCGCTCGCGCCCACGATCTCCATGGAGACGTCGCGCACGTAGTTCATGATGTTGGTGCTCGAGAGCTTGCCGATCGAACCACCAGGGCCAGGTGTCTTGCCCGCTTGCATTTCGGCCCGTGTGCGCATCGAGACGATCGACTGACACGTCTCCATGATGTAGATGCGCATCAGCTTCTGGCGCAGGGTCGGGTCGTCGATGATGCCGCGCTTCTTGGCCTCTTCGATGAGCCCGTCGGCCCGCTCGTGCTTGACGCCGGCGGTGGCGCCGGCGCCGATCGCAACACGTTCGTACATGAGCATGGCGGTCGCCATGTTCCAGCCGTTGTGCAGTTCGCCGATCAGGTTCTCGAGCGGAATGCTGAGGTCGGTGAAGAAGACCTCGTTGAAGTGCCGGCCGCCGTCGATCTGGTGGATCGGCCGAACCTCGACGCCGGGGGCGTCCATCGGCACGAGGAACATCGAGATACCGGCGTGCTTGGCGACTTCGGGGTCGGTTCGGGCGATCACCACGCCGTAGTCGCTCACATGAGCGAGCGTGGTCCAGACCTTCTGGCCGTTGATGACCCAGGTATCGCCGTCGCGCTCGGCCTTGGTCTGAAGGCTGGCGACGTCGGAACCGGCACCAGGCTCGGAGAACATCTGGCACCAGATCTTGTCGCCGCGGATGTTGTCCTTCAGATAGGCGGACTTCTGCTCGTCGGTGCCGTACTCGGCGAGCATCGGCAGACACATGCCGTGCGAGATCGTGAATTCGAACGTCATGTTCGGATAGTCGGCGTATTCCTCGCGCCAGATCTTCTCGTATGACTTGTCGAGACCCTGTCCGCCGTACTCGGTCGCGTAGGTGAGCCCGGCGAGTCCGGCGTCGAAGAGCGCGTTCTGGAACTTGCGGCCTGCCTCGAGGCGCTTGGCCCCGCCGGAGTCGGCATCGCCGGCCAGGTTCATGCCGACGGCGTGCTCCTCGAGAAAGGCACGGCAGCGGGCACGAAATTCAGCTTCGTCAGGGGCGTCAGACATTCCATCTCCAGGAAGTAAGCGATCGTTCACAAGATATCGGTGCGGTGGCCCGGCGGGCGAGTCCGCCAGTGGAGTCCTTCCACAGTGGGAGAATGGCGCAGACGAAGGGGGTCTCCAAAATGGAGAACGTGTTTCTTATCGGTCGGATCGTGTTCGCGATCATGTTTCTCGGAAGTGGCATGGGCCATCTGATGAAGACAGAGGACTCCGCCGCCTACGCCGAGTCGAAGGGCCTGTCCAACTCCACATTGATGGTGCAGATCAGCGGCGTCGCCTTTCTCGCTGGCGGCATCGGCATCGCCCTCGGGATCTTCACGGACCTCGCCTTCCTGCTGACGGGCGTGTTGGTGATGATCATCGCCGTGATGCTCCATCCGTTCTGGAGCATGGAAGGCGAAGAACAGGCCGCCGAGATGCCGAACTTCATGAAGAACCTCACGATCTTCGGCGGCTGCCTCATGGGCTTTGCCTTCTACGCCGGACTCGGTTTCGACGATGCGAAGCAGTTGGTCGGCCCGATCTTCGAGTTCGACTGGCGATAGCCCGATCGCACGGCCCCGTGTCAGACCGGAAGGTCGGGCATGGGGCTGGCTCGCCACCAGTTGAGGACCTCGCGTCGGGTCACGAAGCCGATGGGCTCGTACGGGTTCGGGATGAGTCCGTCGTCCACCAGGATCTGCAGTTCGCCCTTGCTGGCGGTGAGCAGCTCGGCGTCGATTCCACACGTGACGCCAGCAGGGTCGACGCCGAACAGCATTGCCGCGTTGAGCCCGAAGACCTTGGCCTTCACGTCGGTCGTGAGCGCCGGGTAGCCGTATTCGGCCTGGAACGCATCGGTGATCTGAAATGCTCGGAACGCTTCGATCTGACGCTGTGGCGAACCGAGCCAGATGCCGTCGGTGCCCCACATCACGCGGTCTTCCCCGACGCGGGTGAGGAGCTTCCCCATGACGTGGGCGGCTTCCGTGGGGTTGTTCATGACTTCTCGCCATGTAGTTCCCAGCTCGCACCAGACGTTGCCGTTGGCCGGGATGCCATGGTCATCCATCGCCTTCACAAGTGAGTTGACGCCGGTCGCCGCCGAATCGGGGTTGTAGGCCCGCTCAGTCGTCTGGATTTCGTAGGCGGAGTGATAGACGACGAAGTTCATGTCCGGGAACTGGGCTGCGACCGCGCAGATGTCGTCGGGACCGTTGAAGCGGCGGTCGAACTCCTGAAGCGGAAGGCCCTTGTGGGCGCAAAGGGTGGTCACGCCGAGGCTGCGGGCCTGCTCGACCACGGGAAGGCCGATGGCCGGATCCGCCAGCGAGAAGCCCTGATTGCCGGGGCCCCAGGCGGTGTAGACCTTGAAGGCGGCGACGTTGCCGGTGTCGGCGGTGAGCGCCATGTCGTCGAGTCGAGCCGCGAGGTCACCGAAGTTCGGCGCGATCACATCGTGGATCAGTACCCGTTGCTGACCGGCGACCGTGATGGCGTCCATGAGATCGGCCGTGCCGACCTTCGCATCCCACGGGAGAGGCGCGTCGGCCGGCCCGGAGTTGGGGACGTCGGTGAGCAGGGCGAATGTGGTGTCTGACCCCAGAAACATGTTGGTGATGTAGGCAACGCGGTTGAGGCATTCCAAACTGTCGCCCTCACCGCAGCCAGCGGGAACCAGATTCCCGATCATGCTCTCGATACGCCGAGCGTTGTCTCGCCACACGCCTTCGGGCATGACGTGGTGGGTGTGGATGTCGAAGATGAACTCACCCTGGTCGCCGAGTTCGACGGCGCAGGCCTCCTCGTCCTCGGGTTCGGGCACCACGAACTCGCCGCCCGGATCGCCGAGGGTCGTCGTCGTGGTGGTGGTCGTCGTCGTCGTTGACGTCGTCGAGGTCGTGCTGGTCGATGTGGTCGTCGGCGCCAGCGCCTCGTCTCCAGACGCACAAGCGTTCAGCACGGTGAGCGACGCGGCCATGGCTCCGGAGGTGGTCAGGAAGCGGCGTCGATCGACACCGCGGCGAGCGGCCGTCGATGCGAGGGTGTCGAGCATCATCTGCGTCATCTCGAGCTGACGCCGGGTCGGAGGCGGAGGAAGGAACTCGCCGTTCGACAGCGTGGTGGGCCAGACCGGCAGCGTGGGACGCCGGTCGGGCTCGCGGTCTCGAGCGCGGCGCCACTGGCTTGTCATGGGTCGAGGCTAGGTCACGAGCGTCGACCGGTTCTGGCGGGCAGGCATCGGCATCTACGCTGCAGCGATGTCCGCATCGCGCTTCGCCTTCCTGCAACGGCCGGCGGCGCCGTTGGTGGTCTTTGCGGGCTTGGTCGCGATCCTTCGCCTTCCGAGCTTCGTCGCGCAGCTTTTTGATCCGGACGAGGCGGCTGTTTCGGCGCAGGCCATCGCGCTGTGGCGGGGCGGCGAGATGTACATCGACGGGATCGATCGCAAGCCGCCCATCGCTCCCTTTGTGTACGAGTGGTCGCATCAACTGACGGGAAACACGGATCTGCGGCCCCTCCACGGACTCGCCGCCGTGCTCCTGGTCGCAGCCGCATTTGTCATCGCGCGAGAGGCTCGGCGAATCGGCGGGCGATCGGCGATGTGGTGGGGCGGCGGACTCATGTTGACCGGCGCGCTCGCAATGGTGCCGGTCGATGCGCAGGCCGCCAACTACAGCCATCTCGCGATGCCGTTCGGCGCGTTGGCGATCGTCGCCGCTCGACGAGGCACCGACCGCGCCGCGCTCATCACCGGCCTCGCCCTCTCGATCGCGACGCTCACGCGCCAGACCTGGGCAATCGGTGTCATCCCTGCGGCGTTCGCTATCTGGCGATACGGCGACTGGCGTCGCCACCTACCGATCGCGTTCCTGGGCGGCTTGATCCCGATCGGTCTCGTTGCCCTCGTCGTGCCGTGGGACGACTTTGTCTACTGGTCGTTGGAGAGCAACGGGAGCTTCGTGCTGGAAGGGGCGCAGCCGGCCACGATCGCCGGTCGGGCAGTCGTCAGCGTCGGGATCTTCGCCGCCTTCCACCTCGTGGCCGTGTGGTTCTCCGCCCGTGCTTCATGGCGTCACCAGCCTGATCTCTGGATCTGGGTCGGGACCGGCTTCGTCGCGGTCGCCGCGGGCTACCGGTTCTACGGCCACTACTGGATGCAAGTCGTCCCACCGCTGGCGTTGATTGCCGCCGATGAACTCCGCACACGGAGCGGGGGAGTGCAGCGGCGTGCCGCGGGCTTGGTGGGCCTCACCGCGGCCGTTGCCTTCGCGTTGGCGTGGACCCCCTCGACGGTGCGCGACCTGCCTGATCCGACTCCGCTGGCCGAGTACGTCGCCGATCAATCGGACGAGTCCGACACGGTGCTGGTGTGGGGGAATTTCCCCGAGGTCTATTGGGAATCGCAGCGCGCCCCGGCGGCCGGTTTCGTCAGCATGGACTTTGTCACCGGACGCTCCGGGGCGCGAGACAACGGCCCTCACACGATTCCCGATGCGCCTGACCGCGGCTACCCGCATCTGCTGGATTCGATCGAGGCGCGGCCGCCTGCGGTGATCATCGATACGCAGCCGAGCGCGTTCCGGTCCTACGGCGACTACCCGATCTCGCTGTTCCCTGAACTCGAGGCCTTCATCAGCGACCGCTACGGCGACCCTGTGCTCGTCGACGGCTTCACGGTCTACTTACTCGGCTGACGGGCCTTGTTTGACCCAGGCAGTGGCCTCTTCGAGGTCGAGGAACGGTCTGACATCGGGTCCACTCATGGCGCCGCCCGTCAAGAGGTCGCGGACCCGTATGAACTCCTCGCCGAGCAAGCCGAGAAGTTCGGGCGGCACGACCACGCCGCATCGGTAGCTGTCGGCAAGAAGCAGCCGGCGGCGCAATGCGGTCACTGCTCGAAAGATGTCCTCGTCCGAGAGGTCGACATCGTCCACACCGGTGAAGTCGACGAGCATTCCCGAGGTCGACTCCTTTGCCTGGAGCATCGCCGCCTGGCTGACCGACTCGAGGAAGTGCTGGAGCGCGAGGCGACCCACGATCGCGACTCGCAACGTCGTGCCGTCGAGTGCGACATCGATGGTGGTGTCATCCGCCGAGTTGTCCACGCCGAAAGCCTATTCAGCAGATGCGACCGCGCGTGCGAACTGTCGGGTTGATATCGAACGCAGCGGGTAGTGCAATTCTCGAGAGTGGAGCTGGAGGGAATCGAACCCTCGTCCGTCAGGTGGTTGCCCACCGCGCTACGACCATTCCCGTGTCTGTGGCTTATGGCCGCCACGCTGCCGGGTCAGGCGGGCCACGAGGGCCCTACCACTGGGTCTTTCCCCTGGGTCAGCGGTCTTTGCCAGCTGTCAGTGGTCTTTCCCTACGGTCCACCACCGCTTCTGGTGACAGGCTGCGATGGTCAGGCCCCGCGTGCCATTGCTGGTCGCGATGACTCTCTACAAACTGACTAGGTCAGGCTGCGAGAGCGAGATCGTCCGAATCGGCGTCTCTGTTGTTGCCCCGTTTTGAGAGTCTGAGCAACTCTGGTCGCACGTTGTTGCATCCGGTTCCCAACGTCGAAACCGATCAGCCCCGTTGTGCTGCGTTCGATTGTCAAGCAGCGCCCCTCCCCGTCTCGTAGAGAAGGTGAGGGAGTGATCCAATGGTAGCGGTCCTGTCACCAGTGTCGTCCGGCGCGGTACGTTTCCGAGATGACGGAGACAGAAAAGCCGACGGTGGACGACGTGTGGGCCGAGGGAGGCCCCGTCGAAGACTGGACTACCGACTACGACATCCGCGACGAGGACTACGTCGAGAACCCGGTGCCGATCTGGGCCGAGATGCGCGAGAAGTGCCCGATTGCCCATACCGACCGCTTGGGCGGCTCGTGGAACCCCACCAAGTTCGATGACCTCCGGGCGATGGCGAAGATGGTTCCCGAGCTGTCGAGCCGTCAGGTCCTGGTGATGCCGCCGCCGCCCGGCATGCCCGAACTTTCGAACTACGAGCAGCAGATCGCCGCGGCGCCGATCACGGCTGATCCGCCGATTCAGACATGGACGCGCCGCATGATCCTTCCGGCGTTCTCGCCCAAGACGGTGAACAAGTACGAGGAATTCACCGAGAAGCTCTGCCACGAGCTGATCGACGGCTTCATCGAAACGGGCCAGTGCGACGGAGCAGTCGACTACGCCCAGCAGATTCCGCCCCGCGTCATCGCACATCTCATCGGAATCGACGGCGATATGGCCGATCAGTTCGTGGAGTGGGTCAACGATCTGCTCGGCGAGGGCCTGTTCGAGCCGGCCCGCCGTCTCGCTGCCCGCGATGCGTTGAGCGACTTCCTCCATGCAGAGGCAGACAAGCGGCTGAAGAACCCCACCGAAGACCTGATGACCGAGTTGCTGTTCATGGAGCTCGACCATCCGGAGGCGAACATCACCACTGACGTGGTCGTCGGCATCTGCAACCTGCTGGTTGTCGCCGGGATCGACACCACCTGGAGCTCGATCGGGTCGGCGCTCTGGCACCTCGGCACCAACCCCGACGACCTCTCGCGCTTGGTGAACGATCCTGAGTTGCTGCCGTCGGCGGTGGAGGAGTGCCTCCGCTTCTATGCCCCGGTCACCATGGCCCGTGTTGCTGAAGTCGATGTCGACTACAACGACGCCCACATCAAGGCGGGCGACAAGATCCTGATGAACTTCCCGGCCGCCTGCCACGATCCCGAGCACTTCGAGAACCCCGACGAGTTCATCATCGATCGGGCTCGCAACCGCCACATCGCGTTCGGTTCCGGCATTCACCGCTGCGCCGGATCGAACCTGGCTCGACTGGAGATGAGCACGTCGATGCGAGTGTGGATCGAACGAATCCCCGAGTTCCACGTGAGCGATCGCGAGCCGATGAAGTGGGCGGGCGGTCAGGTGCGCGGGCCTCGCGTCATGCCGATGAGCTTCCCGGTTGGGTCGCGCCGCTAAACCGTCTGGTCAGTTCTTGCCGCTGCGCTGACGGGCCATCGCCCGGGTGGTTTCGCGGTCGGCATCGCGCTTGGCGATGTCGTGGCGTTTGTCGACCTGGCTCTTGCCCCGAGCGAGGGCGATCTCGAGCTTGGCTCGTCCGTTGATGAAGTAGATCGACATCGGGACCATGGTCAAGGCTTCACGGTCGAGGCGAGCCGCCCAGCGGTCGATCTCGTTGCGATGGGCGAGCAGCTTGCGGCGCCGGTCGGTCTCGTGGGCGAATGCGGCGGCCGAGTGTGAGTAGGCCGAAATGTGCAGGCCGACGATCCAGAACTCGTCCTGGTAGTGGATGACAAACGCCTCGGCGAGTTGCACCTTGCTCTCGCGTAGCGACTTCACCTCGCTGCCGCGGAGCTGAATACCGACTTCGAGCGTGTCGAGGATGTCGAAATCACGACGCGCGACGCGGTTGGTCGCCACTGCTGTGGCGCCCGCCGGGATGTCTCGCTTCTTCTGTGACTTTGCCATCAGATGCTCCATGCCCCGAGTCGGACATCGGCTTCACGGTACCCGTCCGCTGTCTCGACAGTGGTGGGATTGCTACGGTCCGTTGTGGGGGAATGACAATGAAGATGCTGCTGAAGATGTTTGCCGTGTCAGCCACCTTGGCGCTCGTCGCTTCGGCGTGTGGCGACGATGGCACTACGTCGACCGATGAGACCACGACGACCACAGAGGCGGCGACCACCACCACCGAGGCGTCGACAGACCCCGGCGAGACCACGACGACCGAACCAGCGGCGCTGACTGCGTCGTGGAAAGGCGTCACGCCGGAGACCGTCAGCATCGGTGTCTCGATTCTGGACTTCGACGCGCTGAGGGACATGGGCCTTCAGGACTTCGGCTGGGGCGATCAACGTCTCATCTGGGAGTTCTTCATCGAGCGCATGAACGAACGGGGAGGGGTGGCAGGCCGACAGGTCGACGCCGAACTCGAGTTCTACAACCCGGCGTTTGCCTCGGAGGCCGAGACAGCCTGCGTGCGCATGACCGAAGACCGCGAGGTCTTCGCCGTGATCGGTGCGTTCCTCGGGCCGGCAGAATCCGCAACGCCGTGCTTGACGCGCCAAGAAGATCTCGTCGTCTTCAACGGGACGATGACCGTCGACCTTCTCGCCGGCGCCGAGAGTGTGTGGGTGATCGACGGCGCGGCCGGGCGACGACGAATTCCCATTTTCTTCGAACTGCTCGACCAGGCCGGCTACGTCGATGGGCAGAAGGTCGCCGTGGTGAGTGGCAACGAGAACGAGAGCGACAGCGTGAACGTGATCGTGCCGATCCTCGACGAACTCGGCCTCGACGTGGTGCTCACAACCGTCAACACCGTGTCGACCGACGATGTCATCGAAGAAGACCGCTACTGGGACACGACCGCGGAGAAGCTTCGTACTGAGGGCGCCGAGGTGATCGTCATCAACGGCGACACGACCGGGGCGATTCGGGGCATCGGTCGCAACGACCTCGACCAGGAGCTCTGGGTGGTCACCGGAGATCAGCTCACCAACCTGGGCACCACGGTCGACCGCGCCGATGCCGATGGCGCCATCACGCTCGCCGGCCTGAGCGCGGAAGAGGGATGGACGGAGCCTGGCCTGGCCGCGTGCGTCAAAGAGTTCACCGACGCTCACCCGGAGGTCGAGGTGCTCGGCCCACTTGAGGTCGGAGAAGGTGACGAACGCTGGGACACCGCCCTGGGCCAGGCCTGTCGGTGGTTGGCGACCTTCGAGACTGTGATGAACGCAGCGGACCCGGAGCTCACTCCGGCCGGAGTGCAGCTTGCGTACGAAGGGCTCGGTGACGTCGACTTGCCTGGCTACTTCTTCTCGTCGTGGGGGCCAGGAAAGCCCGACGCGAACGACGGATTCCGACTCTCGGCCTGGGATTCCACAGAGGGCGAGAACGGTTCACTCGTGCCTATCACCGAGCTTCTCGACTCGACGCCCTGACGGTACCCTCGGCTTCGTGCTGGAGATCCCTGCGTCCGTGCATGCCGAGATGATCGGCCATGCGATCCTCGGCCTGCCCGACGAAGCCTGCGGACTCTTCGCGGGCGCCTATGGCGGCGACCGGGTGGAGCGGTTCTTCCCGATGGCGAACACGGCCAAGTCGAGCCAGATCTACGAGCTCGACGGTCAAGAGATGATGAACGTCGAGCGCACCGCCGACGACGCCGGCATTGCCGTGATGGGCGTGATGCACTCCCACACGCACACCACGAACTATCCGTCGCCCACCGATGTCGCCGACGCCGGCCGCTTCGACCCGTTCGGGGCGTGGCACTTCATCATCGTGTCGCTCAAGCAGGCCGACCCGTCGTTGCGCAGCTTCCGCATCCTCGACGGTGAGATCACCGAAGAGCCGGTCACCATCGTCACCTGAGCGCTGATCAGAGGTCTGACATAAGGTCCGCACGGCAACCGGGGGAAGCCATGACCGAACCGAGAAGCGATGGGACCAGCGGCAAGGAGCGGGACGGGTACGAAATCGTGGCGACGGTCCTGCTCGGTCTCGCCGCGGTGCTGGCAGCGTTCTCGTCGTATCAGTCCGCGTTGTGGGGTGGCGTGCAGGACACTGAGTTCAACAACTCAGTGACGACCGCCAACCTGTCGTTCAACGCCGAACGGCAGGCCGACTCCCTGATTGCAATCGACGAGGCGTTCTTTCTCGAACTCGTGATCCAGTGGGTGAATTCGCCGACGGAGACGGTCGACGAGTTCTTCGGTGCCGACATTGGCGGATTCATCCTCGGCAATATGACCGTAGAAGGCCAAAGAGTCAGCGAGTCTTGGTTCCGTGAAGCTTTTGACGACGATTCCGATGCCGAAGTAGCGGCTTACCCGTTCGGTGGCGACTACTTCAACATCGCTTACGAGGATTCGGCGGCAATACACGAGCTTTCAGCACTTCAATACGAGGCCGCGAGGACGGCCAACGAGAACGGTGACAACTTTGAACTCGCCGTCACCTTCATCACCATGGTGTTCTTCTTCGCCGGTATCTCGATCGTACTGAGCTACGACAAGTTGCGAATCTGGTTGCTGTCGGTCGCCGGGATCATCTTCGCCGGGTCCTTCATCTACGTGATCACGCTGAACTGGACCTTCTGAGCACCGCTCAGATCCGAACCTCGCCGGCCGTGATGCGCTCGTGGAGCGCCGCATCGACGGCAACGTAGGCGCCCTCGGCGCTGTCGAAGAACCAGATCGGGTCGGGGAGCGCGGGGTCGAAGCCCTCGGCGACGGCGTCGACCTTGCGGTGCTTGAACGTGGCCGTGATCTCGACTTCGGTCTGGATGCGCAGAAACAGCGGCCGGGCGTAGGCGGCGAGGTTGGCCGTCACGTGTGACTGGACCGACTCGGGGCTGAAGCTGTCGTCGACCACAAGCGTGGCCATGCCGGCCCGTCCGTCGGCGCCTGGCACTTCCACGCCGTAGACGTTGGCTTCCTTCACGCCGTCGCAGGCGCCGAGCACGGATGCCACTTCGGCGGTGGAGACGTTCTCGCCCTTCCAGCGGAACGTGTCGCCGATTCGGTCGACGAAGAAGTAATAGCCGTCCTCATCCCGGCTGAGCAGGTCGCCGGTGCGGAAGTAGGTGTCGCCGTCGTTGAAGGCGTTGCGCAGGATCTTCTTCTCGCTCGCCTCGTCGTCGGAGTAGCCCTCGAACGGGACGACGCGAGTGATACGGCTGATTGCTTCGCCGGGTTCGTTGGGCCCGACCTCGATGACGCGGCCCTTCGCGTCGCGGACGATGTCGTCGGCCTCGACGTCGTACTTCACCAGATGAATGCCCATCCGCTTGGCCAGGGCGGGACGCAGCCGACCGATCGAACCGACACGGTTGTCGAGGTTGAAGAGCGAACTGGTGCCTTCAGTTGCGCCGTAGAACTCGATGATGCGGGGCACCTTGAAACGTTCCTGGAATGTCGGCCACACGTCGGGCCGGAGACCGTTGCCCAGGCACACGCGAAGTTGATGGGCCCGCTCGAGCGGATGGCTCGGGCTGTTCGCGAGATAGCGGCACAGTTCGCCGATGTACTGGAACGTGGTGGCGCGGTATTGCACGCAGTCGTCCCAGAACCGACTGGCCGAGAACTTGCGAGTGATGATGGCGGTGCCGCCGGAAAGCAGGGGCGCGCCGAGCGCCATCACGCCACCGGCCGTGTGGTACAGCGGCAGGGTGATGTACATCCGGTCGTCGCCCTTGAACCCGAGGATGCCGGCCGCACCGCCGGCCACGCCCTGGAACTTGCCGTGGCTGAATCGGGCGGCCTTCGGAAGTCCGGTTGTACCGCTGGTGTAGATGTAGAAGAGCCGGTCGCCGTTGATGAGACCTTCTCGCACGGATGCGTCGGGCCGACGGTCAGACTGCTCGGCCAGCGCGTCGTCGAAGTTGCCGGGACTGTCCGAGCCGCCCCAGTGCCATTCGGTGAGGTCGGCGCCTGCGCCGGCTTCGGTCCACTGGCCAAGTAGTTCGACGTCGACGATGAGGTGCTCGGCGCCCGACACGCTGATCGAGTGGCGCAGCGGCTCGCCCGTCAGATTGGTGTTGATGAGCGCGCTCACGGCACCGACCTTCGCCAGACCCATCCACGTCGAGACGAACTCGGGCCGGTTGAACATGAGGAGAGCGACCACGTCGCCCTTGCCGATTCCCTGATCGATGGCCCAGTGGGCCACCCGGTTCGCATGGGCGTCGAGTTCGGCGAAGGTGACCTGGCGGCCGTCGTCGTAGGCGTCGATGATCGCGATGTTGGTCCCGTGGTCGTCGACCACCTTCTCGAAGCGGTCGGGCACGGTGGTGGTGCTGCTCGGCCGGGACTTGGCCGCATCGGGCGCAATACGGGCGAGCGCCTGCACCATGCGCAGATCACTCTCGATCCGCTCTCGTCGACTCAACCGGCCTTGCGCGGTGTGCATCACTTCAGGGTACTTCTACTCGCGAGAGTGAGTCTCCTAGGGCGTCGAGGCATGGTCGGTTGGTCGCGCTCGGAGAAAGTTCCTCGCCGCAAGGAGCGAGAATGTGAACGGGAGTCCCAGTAGCAACACGCCTACCGGCGCCTGCGTAGCTACAGGTAAGTGGCCAAGCGGGTTGTCTCCACTCACGAGTCTGAACGGATAGAACGCGACTTGAAGGAGAATACGCCCGGAATCAGCGAGTCCATGCCAAATCCCGTTCCCATAGCCGCGGGCGCAAACGTTGAGGCCGTCGGTGCTCGCTCCGCTAGGCGTGCAGCTTGGCAGATGAGCCATGGAGGCAACGCAAACGGCGACCGAGATGTAAGTCAACAATGGCGGCCATGGTCGGTATCCGTAGCCAAGGAGGCGGTGGGCTGAGCGCAGGGTCGCCTCCAGCCGATTGACTGAGATCCGGTGCTGGAGACGTGCTTGCGCCCACAGAATCCGACTGCGCGAGTCTCCGTCCTGCGGCTTGGCGAGAAGCGCGTCAGCGAGTCGGGCGATCCTTGCGGCCCGTTCGCGAATGGCCCAGCTCTCTAGCGGGATCTCAGAGGCGTACCTAACGATCGACTTAGGGTCAGGCCGCACGATGCCGATGGATTCAAGTGCATCGATCTCGTGGTAGCTGATCTGAGTGAGATCAAAGCCGTCAAGTTGCCCCCGATTTCCAGAACCAACTGAGTCAACACCGAGCACACGCGCTGGGTTGTCAGCCGCCGAGAAGGCCCTTCCAGCGAGCTCACCTATGCGGAATGAACCCGATACGTCCGCGGCGGTGGCGTCAGCGCTCAACGAGATTGTTGGCACCTCAAATCTGGGAAGTGATCCAGACTCATCGCCGTGCGTTGTGACCGGCCCCTCTCCGAGGTGAACAGAGGTCGCCTCGATTGGCCCGGAAAACCTCACTTGGCCCTGTCCGATTTTGAGCCCCGCAATGGTCGTGCGGCTCGTTGCGCGTATTTCGATGCTGGATCCGTTCAAGTCGTCGATCGTGCAGTCGTCCCACTGGGTGACCTCGCTGCCTATGTCGAGTTCGACGATTCCCTCGGCCCGAAGGTTTAGTGCGGCCTTCGAGTTATCCGAAGGTGCGACGGCAACGAGTCGAAACTTGCCACCATGTGCAGAGCCGGTCAGTCGAAGGGGGCCAGCCCCTGGTCGCATCGAAATGCTGGTTGGCTGATCTCTCCGTTTGGAGTATCTGAGAATTGTCTCGCCCAAGAAATCGATAGCGCCGATTGAGATGTCGGGACCGACGACCAGCTCCGCTACGCCCTGTCCGTCGGTCTGAGGCGGTCCAACCTGTAGAAGGCTGCACGACGTGCCATCAACCGAACTTTTCCCGCCCTGACTGAAGTGGATCGCGAGATGCTCACTGTCTACTTCCGGACATTCAAGGCTCCCTTCGATTCGTGTTCGCCGTGCCTTCAATTTGGATGTAGCAACCATCCCAGCGACAGCAATTGTCGAACTGGTGAGCTCGTCGACCGAAACGGATCCGCCCTTAAGGCTGCGCATCTCGAGCGCCCCGCCGTGCAGAGATAGCCCCGCCTCCACGTCCAGTTGGCCGGCCGCGGTGTCAATACTGATTACTTCTGCTACAACACGTGCGCCCGTGCCTTTGGCGGTGGATACGTCAATCGCGCCGGCCTGAAGTTGCATATATCCGGCCGGACTGTCGGCCCGGCCGCCCCACGAGAGCTCGGCAGCGTCGAGTGCACCCTCTATGCGACCCTCGCAATCGACGATCCTATTGGCGCCGAGGGATCCATCGATGTCCAGTCTGCACCCCACAAGGTCGCTGCTCCCGCGCACCCGAGCTTCTGTAGTCGTCCTTGCGAGTTGCTCTTCACCGACGAGAACGTCGCCCATCGCGTAGACCTGCGAGTTGCTCGCGCCGCTGCCGAGCTTCAGCTCGTCAACCAGAATCTCTGCCCCGCCCACGGCCCCTTTGATCTCTAGCGACTCCGCTCGGACCGTCGACCCGGCAACAAGGCTGCCGCCGATTGTCAAGCGCAACAGCCAATCTGTCTGCAGTTGCACTTCATTGTCTCCGGTGATCGCGAGACTCTCCTGGCCGGAGGCGGCGTGAACGACAAGTTGCCTCGCCGGAGAGTGGATGGTGAACGAGCTGCCGGCATCAAGTGACACCAATCCCGCGCGGCCATTCGCGGCGAGTGCAGCCTTCCCGTCCGCATGAACGACAAGAGGTGGCGTTGACTTGGGATTCAGCTGCCACGCGGAGCCCTCTACTTTGAGCCGTGACTCGCATTCGAGCCGTAGTACCATGGGCCCTTGGTCGCCCCTCACTGTGATGTCTTTGAAGGGAGCGCGCACGGTCACCTTGGATTGGCGTCTTCCCTCAATCACAAGAGAAGCGCCCTTGCCTACGTTGTCGGCCTCAATGATCAACTCGACCCTCGTAGTGACTCTGACGTGTGTGATCTGCGATGGAGGAACGGACTCGAGATTGAGCGGTGAACCCACCGCCTCGATAGTGACGACGCCAGTATCGGCTCTCGTCGACCGGAGTCCTGCTGGGGGCCACTGATTGTCGATCGGGCCGTCGCCGTCCGCGGAGTCGCTCACCCCCTGCACAGTACTCAAGCACTATGACAGCAGCCCCGGCGGGGTGAGCCGCGCATATCTCTTCGATGGGTTGGCGCTCGGGTCTAAGCCACTACAATCCCGAGTGAACTGGTCGGATTTAGGAGTCCTTGGTGGTGATCCACAAGTCGGTGCTCGACATGATCGGCAACACCCCGATGGTCGACGTCAGTCGGCTGAGCCCGAACCCCAACGTGCGCATCCTCGCCAAGATGGAGGGGCAGAACCCCGGCGGCTCCGTGAAGGACCGCATCGCCCGCTCGATGGTGCTGGCCGCCGAGGCCGACGGCACCCTCACCCCGGGCAAGACGCTCATCGAGCCGAGCTCGGGCAACACCGGCATCGCCCTCGCCATGATCGCCAGGGAGCGGGGCTACCCGATCAAGATCGTGCTGCCGGAAAACGTCAGCATCGAGCGACGCCAGATGCTCGAAGTGTTCGGCGCCGAGATCATCGACTCGCCCGGCAGCGAAGGCAGCAACGGCGCCGTCCGCCGAGCTCAGGCGCTGGCCGACGAGCACCCCGAGTGGGTGTTCCTCTACCAATACGCCAACGAGGCCAACCCGCAGGCCCACTACGACACCACCGGCCCCGAGATCTGGGAAGACGTCCCCGACATCACCCACTTCGTGGCCGGCCTCGGCACCAGCGGCACGCTCATGGGGGTCGGTCATTTTCTGAAGCAGCAGAACCCCGACATCAAGGTGCTCGCCGTCGAACCCCCGATCGGCGAACAGGTCGATGGGCTACGCAACCTCGAAGAGGGCTACATCCCGCCCGTCTACGAAAAGTGGGGCGGCCAGGACCTGCTCGACGGCAAACGCATCGTGCGGCCGCGGGAAAGCCTCGAGTGGACGCGCAGGCTCAGCGAGATCGGCATCTTCAGCGGCATCTCCGCCGGCGCCGCGCTGGCCGGTGCGATCCGCACCGCCGAGAAGATCGAGTCCGGAACGATCGTCTTCATTGTGTGTGACGGGGGCTGGAAGTACCTCTCCACCGGCGCATGGACCGATGACCTCGACGACGTTGTCGAGCGGGCCAAGCAGATCATCTACTTCTAGACCTCGCGCGAGGTAGGTCCAGTCCTAGAGCATGTTTCCGTCTGCTAGCTGCTTGACATGGCGGCGGATGGCTCGTTCCGCTTCCGACGTAGTGAGCCCTGTCTCGCAGACTCTGTTGATCCGTCGATTGTTTCGTCTCACTTCCACGGCATGGCCTTTTGCGGCCTGTAAGTGTTGGACGTTCCATTCGCCGTCGTCCGATCTCATTTCACCGGGCGTGACGACGCGAAGCGACGTCGAGGGCGTTGCTCTGTCGAGCGCTCGCTTGAAGCGTTCGATACTGCCGTAGCGTTCGGCCGACTTGAAGCGGGTAGCTCTCGTAATCACACGGGACAGGCTGACCGGGACGTTCGCGGGTAATCCCGATAGGTCTGGGTGCGCCTTCCAAGCTCTGGCGGTGACCGGTTTCGGAGGGACGACGCAAGTCGCCGAGCTGCTCAACAGGTGGGCAAGAGACAGTGCCATCGCGTATTGGTCCGATGCCTCGGTTCCGGGTTCGCCCCTGATCAGCTCAGGCGCTGAATGGGCCTCGTAGACGAATGGCACGGCGCCCTGACCGATCCACCGGGCGAGTCCGAAGTCGCACAGCTTTGGCGTTCCTCCGGCCAGGAGGATGTTGGCGGGCCGAATATCGAGATGAAGTAGTCCGCGGCGATGCATGTGGTCCAACCCACGGCACGAATCCGAGATCAGCTGACAAGCAGTCGCTGGGTCGAGCCCAAGCGGCATAGTGGCGCACAACGCCGCGAGCGAGCCATCGAGGCACGCCTCGCTAGCGATGAATACCTTGTCGCTCTCCCAGTCACCGGCATCGAGCACCTGCACAACGTTGTCGTGGGTCTCGAGGGCGGCCATCTTCTTGGCTTCATCGAGAAGGCGCTCGCGATCGCTCAAGCGCGCGACCTCAAGAAGCTTGACCGCGACCTCGCGCCCTAGATCTTTGTGCGTAGCAAGGAATACCCCGAGTGTGAAATTCCCACTGCCTAGTGGGCGGATGATCTCGTAGCGTGACGTGTTCACACTTGAGCAGCTAGCGCGAGCAGGAATTGGTCACGTCGCTGCGCATTGCTCCGAGCGGCGACGTCAGAGCGCCGGAGCAGACTCTCATAGGCTCCCTTCGCCTTCGGGATGCCGAGTGCGGCGCGCACTTGCTCCCTGTTCATTCGGTCGCACGTCGCACCAGCGCGGTGAAGGCCGATCTGGATCGCGGACTCGACTTCGGTTCGCTCCGGGGACGGGTTGAACTTCCCGCCGCCCGGGCGTTGCACGAGAACCAGCGACACCTCCGTCGAGACCACGAGCCGGTTCGCCTCTTCGGCGAGCCAGTTCAGAATTGCCCCGCGTGAATCGAGGTTGCCTGGCGCGACGATGTCGTGGTCTTCGGCGCTCCCGGCATCCACAACTGTGAACCCGAAGCCCGTCTTCCCGCACACGACTCCCGCTACCGCCATATCTCCGAACATAGCCCGTACAGCGATCACCAAGGTCGCAGCCACAGCTAGCGTTCGGCTCAGGCCCTCGAGCCCTCGTGAAGGCGCGTTCGGGCGGTAGAACCGATCAAATCCCAGGACGGCAGACCTGAGAGTCAGTCAGAACATTGCAGAATGACTGAGAAGGTGTCAGAGTTGTCTATGCCCACTGAGCAAGGTCCGGCCCACCGCGACATCGATTGGCTGTCCACGCCGGCCGCGGCGGAGCGCCTCGGCGTCACGCCGCGCACGCTGTATCGCTTCATCGACGAGGGTCAGTTGCCGGCGTTCAAGTTCGGCCGCGTCATCCGACTGAAGAAGGTCGATGTCGACGCCTACATCGAGAGTTGCCGAGTCCAGCCAGGGTCGATGAGCCATTTGTACCCGGAGACTGCAGCTTCGCCCGACGCGTGAACTCATGACGCAATGAGTACTCGCGAGTGACACTCGCAGTCAAGCTCTGAGCGGGATTTCCAGTGTCTGCCTAGGGAGCGACGCCCGCCCACGCCTCCGCGACATCGGTTTCCCCGACGATCGTCACGTGCCCGCCGCGCCCCCAGAGATACAGCAGCAGATCCTCGGCGTGGCCCTGCACCATTGCGTTGGCGCTGGTGCCGGCGTCGCCGTTGTGGGCGATGAGCAGTGTGCCGTCCATGGCCCGAATGCGCCAGCGATCGGTGCCGTCGGTTCGTTCGAGGAGGACGTCGCCTTCGGGATAGTCGATGGCGGATCCGTCGCCCCGGAAGCGCATGCCCACGTCGAACAGTTCGTTGACGCCATCGGTCGCGACCTCGGCATCGATGTGGGAGGAGATGCCCGCCGCATCCTCGCTGTCCCAGCGATGGACGACGGTCTCCTGCAGCATGCGGCGGTGATAGAAGCCGCCATTGCGGCGGTCCGTCCAGGACCACACCGGCTCGTCGGGGCCGATATCGGCCAGCGTGTCGAGCACCAGGTCGAGACCGGCGCGACACCAGTCCCAGGGAGCCGCGAGATCCGCGGGTTCGTGGTCGGGCCAGCGCTCAGGCTTCTGGAGGCGGTTGGCCGTCCAGTGTGCGACCCGGCGGTGCACGCCGGTGGTGTGAATCGCGAGATCGGTGTTGCTCCAGCCAGGGCAGGCCCGGACTGCGGCGTCCGGGTGGGCCTGTGCCGTGGCGATCAGCCTCTCGCCATCGCGGCGGATCATCTGCAGGGTGGTCGCAAGGTCGAGCGTCATCGGCCGAGACCGTAGCTGCGGGCCCCTTGCTCTCACGCGGACACCCCAAAGGTGGGACTGGTGTCAGACCCCAGGTGGGACTGGTGTCAGACACCAGTCCCACCTGGTGGGTGACGGTTCGCTGACGGGGGAGTGGTTCGGTGGGGAGCATGTGGCTGGTGGTGAGTGGATATCGCGAGGGGAGAGACGCATGAGTGGTGATGGGCTGAATCCGGCGGAGTGGGAGAGCTATCCGGGCGAGAGCGAGCGTCTTGAGGAGCTCGACCGGCTCCAGGACCTGCCGTCCGACAACGAGCTCGACATGTCGCAGTTCGAGGGCGCCGACGGCAGCACGATTCCGGGCCCGTCGCCTGGGGCGCCGCGGGAGCAGACCCTGGACATCAGCGGGGCGATCGACGGCGCCATGACGCAGGACGGCAGCATCAGGCTGACCTTCACCGACACGGGCGCCGTGGTCGACGCAGACGGGCTACCGCTCACCCAGGTGACCGCCACGATCGCGACGAGTTCCGGCCACACCCAGCCGGTCACTCTCTACATCGGCACCGAGGGTCGAGCTGACGGCGTGGCGCAATGGGCGAGTCAGCCGATCAGTGCCGCTGGGGGCAAGCACGCGGTCGCGTTCCCGATCGCCGAGGGTGACACCATCACGGCGACGCTCGGGGCCTACACCGCCACCGTCGACACCGTGGTCGAGACCAACCTCGATCTCCAGCTCCACCTGCTGCACAACGACCTGGAACAGTCGCTGCAGTTCCTGAAAGACCTGCTCACAGGGTATGCCGCGGGCACCGAGGGCTTCCACGACGACCCCGACGTGGCCTACAACATCGAGCGGATTCAAGAGGGCATCCACACCGCTGAGCAAGGCTTGCTCCACTTCGACGACCCGGGCCTTCCCGCGTCCCGCGTCGGCCGGGCCGAGTACTACCTGGAGCACCTTCCGCTCCAGCGCCACAACCTGCAGTACCTCGCCGACGGGAAGCGGCTCATGTCGCCCTTCTCGGAGGACATTCGCCAGATCACCACCTTGAAGCGTCAAGAGTCGATGATCAGCTTCTACCAGCACGACGTGACCATCCGAGAGCACTCCAGCAGCATCGTGACCGATGCCCAGAAGTACGGCGAGTTCGTCAAGGGCAACGCACTCGGCCGTTCGTTCGACGACATCTCCGAGGGCATCCTCTTCGGTACCTACGACATGATCGTCGACAAGTCGGAGATGGCGTGGGTCTACCCGCTGCTCGCGCTGGTGATCACCGGAGAGGCCACCGATCATCTCGGCAAGAAACTCACAGCCGGAGAGACCGCAGGCGTGATCGTGCAGGCTGGCCTGGCTGCCGGCGGGAAGTTGCTCGACGGCCTCGAGAAGAGCGGGAGAATCACGCGAGACACGCGGGGCCTGAACGCCACGGATATCGACTTCGACGCTGAGTTCGGTGAGTACTTCGCGGGCAAGGCGAGCGGCGCGATCGAGGCTCAAGGCATTGCAGCGCTTGGAGCGGTGCTCGACGACGAGCAGGCGCTCGCCGGAAACAAGCCGAAGAACCCCACCCGAGGAGCCGACGTCGACCCGTCTGCTCCCGTCACGAGTCGTTTCGGCGGACGGCTGAAGAAGGCCGGCGCGGCCCTCGCCGTCGGCGTGATCGCGGGCGGGGGTGCCCTCGTGCTCACCAACGGCGACGACGCCCCGGCGGACATGGCTCCACCCGGCGATGTGGCCTCCGACGGGCCCACCGCAGCCGAGGAACTGGGTCTCCCGCCGTTGCCCGGTCCTCCAGTCGACGAGGACGCGACCCCGCTGCCGCCCGCGCCGACCGACGGCGGCGGTGGCATCAGCGACGAACTCCAGGCGGAGATCGACGGGATCGCCGAGGGTCTGGACGACCTGCCGGCCCCGGTCGGCCCGTCGGTGGCCGATCTCATGGATCAGCTGCCGCCCTACGAAACGAGCGAAGACGAGTGGCTGCGCAGCGGCGGCGGCTCGCTGCAGATCGAATACACATACGTGGTCGACTGGAAAGCACCGATTGTGGTGGACAACGGCATCATCTACCCGGGCGGCACGTTTGAGGTCCCATCGACGTTCAGCCGGGAGCTCATCATTTTCGCCGACTGCGACGGCGAGAACTGCAGCTACACCACCGAGTTGGCGGCCGGCGAGATCGTGGAGTTCGAAGTCGACGGCCTCTCGCTCATGGGCTCTACGCCAGTGATCACAGAGTTCTGCGACCGAACGATCTTCATCATGCTGAACGTTTCAGACCTGCAGACGATCGGAAATCGGCTCGTCCCCGACGCGCTCATCGGCGGCCAGATCGAGACTGGTACCTGTGAAACCGAGGTGTATCGTGAGATCACGTACAACGGGGGCTACGACTACGTGGGCTCCTTTGCCGATCAATGAGGGACAACGCCGATGCTCCCGATTTCGAGCGACGATTTTGCCGCTGAGGCCGATCGTTTTGTGAAGGACCTGAACGAGGGCGTGCCGATCGCGGTGGCACTCGAGGCGGCCAACGAGGTCAACCATCATCCGGCCGTCGTCGAATGTGGCACGCGCATGCTGCGCGAGACCGGCTGGATCGACATGAAGCAGCTCGCGCAGGACGCCGGCCTCAGCCGTGCGTCGCTCTACCGGTACTACCCCGACAAGTCGAAGGTCGAAGGCGAAGTCGCTCGCATCGGTATCGAGGGAATGATGACTGCCAGCCGCAATGAGCGCGGTGTGGCCGACAAGTTCCGGGCCTCGGCCCGCTACCTCGTGGCCAACCCCGGTGAGGCCGCGGCCGTCTTCCCGTTCGCGGCGATGGTGTCGGTGAGCGTGCTCGCCGCGGTCGTCGAGACCCTCACGGGCGACGAGACCTGTTCGCCGCTGATCGTCGGGATCGCGGCGATGGCAGCCACGCCCGGTCGTCTCGAAGGCGACGAGGAAGTGTTGATGCGCTACATCGATGAGTGCGCGGACGCCCTGCGCTGAATCAGTCCTCAGCCTGCTGGTGATCGAAGATCGACGTGTAGGTGCCCCGGAACCAGTCCGGCGCGGCGGGTATCGAGCGGCCTCCGACTGTCAGCGTCGAGGGCGCCGAGCCGCGGATGAGTCGGTGCGCGTTGCGGCCGGCCTTGCCGTTGGTGCCCACGCCGAGCAGGGGATAGGAGGCGGCCCGGGAGTACGTCTGCAACAACAGCGGCCGCATGCGATCAGACTCATTCGCCGCCGAACCGTGGACGGCGCAGCAGTTGTGCACCGTGACGCTTCCCGCGGGTCCCATGAGGTAGTCGGCGGTCTCCACGCCGGCCCGAGGCACGTCCTCGTCTCTGATCGAGCCGTTCCAGCGGCCGTCCGGAGACGTGAGATCGAAGAGTTCGCCGGCGTGGCTCCCCGGGACGATTCCCATCGGGCCCATCTCCGTGTCGACATCGCAGAGATAGACGCCGATCGTCAGCGGCGAGAAGTCGGTGTGCGGCCAGAACTGGATGTCCTGATGCCACTTCACCTCTTCGCCGCCGTCGTTCCACTTGATGTTGAGCTTCGAGTGATGGAAACGAACGTCGGGCCCGAGCAGTGCCTCGGCCAGATCGGCTGCCGGCCCGTCGAGGCTGAATTCCTCGAACGTCGGGTCGAAGTCGACCGGGGAGTTGATTCGTCGCAGCCGCGGGTTCTCCGGAGTGTGATCGGGCTCAGGATCGAACCGAAGATCGCCGGGCGCGGCGGTTCTCGACTCGTCGATCAGGCGGTTGGTCGCCTCGTTGAGGCGGCCGAGCCAGTCCGCGTCGATGAACGACTCCAGCAGCAGGTACCCGTCGCGCTCATATTGCTCGAGCATTTCGGCGGATGACATGCGGTCACTCTTGCATCAGATGGGAGGCCGTCAAACTTGGAGGCTGAGCAGTTCTTCGATCAACTCCGAGGGTCGTTGGTCCTTCGTCACGTAACCGACGACGCCGACGTCGTTCGCTTGTTCCACCAGCGACGTGTCGCCGTAGGCGCTGTTGATCACGATCTTGGCCTCCGGCCAGACCGCCAGAACTTCGGCCGCCGCAGTGATGCCATCCATGCGGGGCATCTTGAGATCCATCAACACGATGTCGGGCCGAAGTCGAAGAATCGTGCTGACCGCCTCGACGCCATCGCTCGCGCTCCCGCACACCTCGACGCCCGGCGTGTCGTTCAAAAGATCGGCCAGCATCTCGCGGACCCACTCGACGTCGTCGACGATCACCACGCGGAACGTCATCGTTCCTGTCACTGTGTTGCCAAGGCTCATCGCACTGTCTCCAACTCGATCTGGGCGAACTCGTCCACGGCTCCCGCCGTCGGAACATCGAACTCCAACGTCGTCCCGCTCGACGAGCTGGTGATGCGCATGATGCCGCCGAGCAACTCCACTCGTTCGCGCATGCCCGCGACGCCGAAGTGACCTGAACGAACGAACTCGTCGACTCGATCTGTCTCGAACCCGCCGCCATTGTCCTGAATCCGCAGAACCGAGCGATCTTCGTCGCCCACCAGCTCAATGAAGACCTCATCAGCGTCGGCGTGGCGGACGACGTTCTGCATCGCTTCCTGGGCGACCCGGTAGAGCACGGTCTCCACGTCGCAGTCGAGACGCGGACATTCCCCGTCGACGGTCACGGTGAGGCCGGGTTGAGCCGCCATCACCTCTCGCGCGTTGTCTCGTAGCGCGCCCAGGAGCCCCTGTTCATCGAGGACTGGTGGCCGGATCTCCGTCATCAGAGACCGGAGCTCGCCGAGTTGTGTCGCGAGTGCGTCGGCGATCTCGTCAGCGAGTTTCGTGGTGGTCGAGAGATCACCGCGTGATGCCGTCATGCGCAGCCGTTCGAGTTGGTAGCCGACTCCGGCGAGGTTCTGCAGCGGCCGGTCGTGAATCTCCGCCGCGAGATGCACTCGCTCCTGCTCTATCAGCCGATGCACTCGGTCGAGCAACCGGCGCCGATCGGAATGAGCCGCATGAATCTCGTCGTTTGCTGCGCTCAACGCAGCTGCGCCCTTGGCCATCTCGTGACGACTGATGTTGAGATCGCGGTTGAACACGGCCATGCGGACGATCGCGAGCGAGACGAGACAGAGGCCGCCGACGGCAAGAACTCCGTCGACGCGCTCACCGCGAGCGGCTGAGAAGGTGATCATGACGGGCACGACCACCGCGCTACCGCCGAGAAACGACAGCCGGAGTCCGCCAAGCCGCCCGTCGTCGCCGACGAGGCGAACATCAGTGACCGAGGGCCAACTCGGGGCGACCGCCAACGCCGCGAAGCAGAGGAGCCACCCGCCGTCGACCACGCCTCCGGGCGCGTACGTCCCGTCGAGGGACTGTGCGCCGAATGCCACGTCCGCCGCGAGGTTGCCGGCCAGCGCGACGGCGACGAGCACGAGCGGCACCGCCCGCATCTCGAGATGCATCAGCAACACCATCAACACGCCGAGCAGGAGCATGTCCATGGTCGGGTACATCACTCCGACGACACGATCGAGCCAGGCGGTGCTCGGAGCCGCGAGGAGCGGTTCGAGGACGGCCAGCCAGATCACCATGACGCCGGCGGTGACCGCGATGACCGCGTCGAGCGAAGCCCGCCAGCCGATCTTGCGGCCGGATCCGAAGAGCAACACCATGACGCCGAACGCGCCGAGTGGGTAGTTGGCGAGTCGCAGGACGTCGATGACGGAAGGTGCCGTCGGGTCGACCCCGATGATCGTGGGGTGGGCGGCAAGGAGGCCACCCACATGAGCCGAGAGCAGGCCGACCCAGAGCGCAATCCAGCCGAGTCGGTGCTCGCGCCGAAAGCAGAGGATTCCCGCGAGCATGACGATGAGTAGGCCGGAGATCGTGACCTCCCACGTCGTACCTGCGGCGCGTCCGTCAAGTGCGAAAAACAGTGCTGCTCCGACTGACGCGAGGACGAGACCGGTGACAATGAAGGCGCTCTGGGCAAGGCTCGGTTCCGTCTTAGGCTGTGGTTCCACGGCGCCAGTGTCGGGGGTCACCGTCGTGCCTTGAGTCGGTAGGTACCTTTGGCGCGCAGAAATGAGCCGAACGGTGTTTTTGAACTCGTGTCCGTTATGCGACTCGTTGCCACGCCGAAACCGTCACCATGCCCACAGTTTCGGATCTCGCAGCCGACCTCGGACTTGTCGATGTCTTCGCGCTTCGTCGCGTCAGCGACCAGCAGCTTGTCAATCTGGCCGGCGCTGGCCGTGGTGAGGGCTGGGCAGGCAACATCTCCATCGACGCGGAGCGGGAGCCGCTGATCGCCGAGGCACTGTCGAGGCCGGAGGTCGTTCGTCACGAGGGCGAGCCAACACGAATCTTCGGGCCCTACTGGACCGACGCCGCAGCAATTGTTTCGATGGGCGACTTCGTGTTTGTCATGGGGGGCGGCGACGTCGCGAACACCCATGATGATCAACTCATCGAAGTTGCCGGTGAGTTCGCCTGGTCGGTCGGCGATGTTCCGGCGGAGAAACAGTTGGCTGACGAACTCGAGGTGACGCAGGCGGCGCTCGACATCGCTTCGCTGCCCACAGCCAAACTGGACGACTTCCTTGCCGACCTGGCGGACACAGCGGCGGGTGCGCTTGCCTGCGAGTTCGGCGCCGTCGTCACTCTCGGGCCGACACCTCGACTGGTGATCGCCCCCAGCGGGTGGCAACCCGACGCCACGTATGAAGAGGTGCTGAACGCGCTCCTGAAGCTCCTGGGTGATCTCTCGTTCGAGGAGCCGAGCGTCAGCCAAGACCTCAGAGACGACCCTCACGCCGAGAGCCCTCTCGGCTTCGGCGACGGACTCGTCTCGCGTTGTGTGATCCCTCTCACCGCCGGTGGCAGTCGTGCTGCGCTGATTGTTGCGCACGCCGACGTGACGCCCCGCGGGTTCACGAGTCTCTGTCAGCTGGTCGCTTCGACGATCGGATCACAGGCGTCAAGAGTGCTCACCAACCTCGTCGACGACCGCCCAAGCGAGCCGGTGGCTTCGCTCTGACCACGGGCGTGGCGTTGTCGCCCCCGTCGCCCGTTCGTGCAATGACTACCCACTCCGACCAACTACTCGAGCGAATCCACCAGGTGAACCTGCGATGGCGGGTGGCTATGCGCGTCGGAGCGCTCCTCGGGCTCGCCCTCATCTGTCTTCTCTTCCCCGCCGTTGGGCCGAACCGATTCTGGATGGCAGGCCTCCTTGCGGCCCTCACCGTCGTGCCCGCCACACTGCCGCACCGATTCGCGCCCCGCGATTGGATGCTGGCCCAGACGGTATTCGATGTCGGCGTGACCGTACTTCTCGCCGGATTCGTGCCTGCGGTGTGGACAGCGTGCCTGGTGATCGTTGTGTGTTCGCCTGCCGCGGCCGCCGGAATGTTCGAACGACGGTTCTACCTGCTGTTGGAGTCCGTCGGCCTCGCCGGACTGGGCACCGTGGCCCACTTCTCGGGCGCGACGAACTGGCAGGTGCCGCTCGCGGTCGCGGCCATGATGGTCCCGCTGGTGGTGTCGTATGCCGATGTATTCAGAGAGCTCTACACGAGCGCCGAGGAACACCTCGACAACATGGCCCGCTCAACCTCGCTCGCGTTTTGGGAGATTGATCCAAGCGACGGCGACTTTCGGTTCATCGGTGGAGAGACCGAGACGGTCTTCGGTCATCCGCTCGAGCAGATGCCGGCCGCCCTTCCTGATCTGCTGGTTGAGCGCGACCGACGACAACTGTGGGAGCTGATTCTCGAGAGCCCCGACGACAGTTTTGATCTCGAGTGCCGGTGCAACCGAGGCGATGGATCGACATCCTGGCTCCGCCTCAACGCCCACCGGACGACGGTCAACGGCGAGCGCGTCCTTCGGGGAATGGCAATGGACATCACCGAACTCGCCGAGGCCCACGTCGCCGCGCACCGGCGAGCCGACACGGATCACCTGACCGGCCTGCCGAACCGCGCCGCACTTCATCGCCAGTTGGATCGACGGTGCCGCGACGGGGAGACGTTCGCGTTGGTGATGCTCGACTTCGATCGCTTCAAGGACATCAACGACACCCTTGGCCACGACGCGGGCGACGACTTCCTCAAAACGATGGCAACACGCCTCAGTGCAGCGGCGCCGGCGCCCGCGTTCGCGGCACGTTTGGGAGGCGACGAGTTCGGCGTCGTCGTCCGGGTCGGTGGGCTCGACGACGTGGTCACGCTCACGGACGCCCTCACGGACCGCTGCGAGCAGCCGGTGAATCTCGGCGGCGTGGAGCTCACGGCGAGCGCTTCGATGGGCGTCGCACTCGCGCCGGCCCACGGCACCGACGCGGGTGAACTCCTGCGTCGGGCTGACGTCGCGATGTACCGATCGAAAAGGATCGGACGCGGCCCCGAGGTCTTCGATTTCGACCTCGACAAATCCCGCGTCAACCGCATCCAGATCAGCAATGACGTGGAGGATGCGCTGGCCTCGGGGGACCTACGGTTGTGGTTCCAACCAAAGCTCGATCTCGGCACGCGCCGCATCACAGGAGCGGAGGGGCTCCTCCGTTGGAATCACCCGGTACACGGGCTGATGAGTCCGGCAATGTTCCTCGACGTCGTCGAGCTTTCACGTCACCGCCGCACGCTCTGTCGAGAGGTCATCCGCCAAGGGGCTGGATTCGTCGCTGCAAACCGAGCCGCCGGTCATGACCTCACCGCCGCGGTCAACATCACGATCCGGGACCTCGTCGATCCGGAACTCCCCGCTGCGGTCGAGTCGGCCCTCGAGGAGCATCAGGTCACTCCGGATCGCCTCGTGCTCGAGATCACCGAACGCGACCTCATGGACGATCGGACCGGATTCGAGAACGCGGCAGCGCGAGTGCACGATCTCGGAGTCGGACTCTCCATCGACGACTTCGGCACCGGACAGTCGTCCCTTCTTCGGCTCCACTGGCTGCCGGTCACGGAACTGAAGATCGACCGCAGCTTCATCAGTGGTCTCGGCGTCGACGCCGAGTCGGAGATCATTGTTCGCTCGATCGTCGAGTTGGGTCGTGCGTTGGGGCTGCGCGTCGTCGCGGAAGGTATCGAGACTGGCCGCCAGCTCGCCCTTCTCCGCGCGTTGCGCTGCTCGCACGGGCAGGGATACCTCTTCTCCCCGGCTATTCCGCCGGTGGACTTCCCGAGTCTTCTGGAGGCGGGGGGTGCCGCATCACACATGGCTGATATAGAGAATCACTGATGTAAAGACCCTGCTGACCGCCCGAGCTACCCGAACGAAATGCTCGCCCAGATCGAGACAAGCCAGCCGAACCTCTCGAACCATCTCGGCTGCCTTCGAGGGGTGTGGTCTCGCACGTCTGCACGGCGAGGACTACGCGAGGTACACCGGAGAGGTCGGTCGCTTCGTGCCTCGTCTCGGACGGGGCCCTCGTTGTTGACATGGCAGCGGACACCGGCTCTCCTGGTGCCTTCATCTCGGATCAGGAGAAGCGATGCAGACCAGCGAACGACGCCCTCGGCAGTCCCGGAATGCAGCGCTGGCGCTGCTCGTCGTGCTCGCCATGTTCGCGGCCGCCTGCGGCGACGACGGCGATTCGGGTACCGAGGTCGAGACGACCACCACCTCGGAATCCGTCGCGGTGGAGGACGACGACGATGACTCGGTCGATGAGGTTCCTGATGAACCCGACGAGCCCGAGGAGATCGTGCTGACCGACTCCTTCCGCGGGGTCACGGCCGAGACGATCACCATCGGATACAGCTCGATCGACTTCGAGCTACTCAACAACACCTTCAATCTCGACCTCGCGTTTGTGAACAACGGGCCGATCGCCGACGCGATCGCCGCGTGGCACAACGAGAACGGTGGCGTGCTCGGGCGCAAGATCGAGATCGTCCACGAGAAGTTTCTCCCCGTGGGGCCGACCTCGGCCGACGAGGTGTGCATCAAGCTCACGGAGAATCAGCCGATCTTTGCCGTACTCGGCGGCTTCGCCGGCCCCGGAGCAGTGGACGTCAACGAGTGCTTCACCGAACTCCACGACACAATTCTGGTCGGGCCGGCGCCACGTGCGGATCAGGCCGAGCGAGCCGGCGGACTCTGGGTTGCATCAGACATGAGTCTCGATCGGCGCAACCCGGCAGTGGCGCGGTTGATGGCCGACGCCGGTGTGCTCGACGATCTCGGGTCGATGGCTGTGATCGCGTCCAACCAGGACGAGCAGGCATTGGCCGAGGGAATGGCCGACGCCCTGACCGATCAGGGTGTCGATGTCGCGTTCTCCGACTTCGTCACGACCACAGGAGACCGACTGGCCACCGGGACTGACGTCGGCATCTGGATCGAGCGGGCCCGGACCGCGGGCGTGTCGACGATCGTGCTCCTCGGCGAGGGAGAGTTCCGCAATCAGGAGTTCTTCGTCCAGGCGCCCGACTTCACCTACATCATGGGGAACGGTGATTCGATCACCGATTGGCAGAGCATCCCGCCCGAAGGCCTTTCTCCTGAGACACGGATCCTCACCAACAACAACGGGCCCGATATCGGCGCATTCGACGACCCGCGATTGGTGGAGTGCATCGATGTGGTCGAGGAGGCCCTCGGCGTCGAGGTGCTCGCCACGAGCCAACTACCGGAGGGTGATCCCAACTACTTCTCCGGCGCAGTCGGCGTCTGTCGCACGTTCTCGCTGTTCATCCAGATCGCCACGGCCGCGGGGCCGGATCTCACGAACGACTCGTGGATCGCTGCGCTCGACAAGGTTCCGGATCTCTCGATCCCCGGCTACGACTTCGTGTCGCTCAGCTCCGACAAGGTCGACGCCCGGGACCAGCTGGTCCTCGTGGAGTTCAACCTCGACACCCTGAGCTTCGATCCGATCTCGGACCCGATCGACGTCGGCTGACCGCTCAGCCAGCCGCCGCGCTACGCCCACCCTTCGCCAACAGTTCGTTCGAACACGCCGAGTGGTGGATCGCCGTCTCTGGGCGCTCGCCCATCTACGATCTCGCCGGTCAGCCGCCACAACTGGGCGGTGCGCGCCTTGGAGGACTTCGTCGATGAGCGGTGGCCCAGAACTGCGGACCCGGATCGAACGGCACCTCGCCGAACTTCCGGTGCTGCCGACGGTTGTCGTCAAGCTCATGGGACTCGACCGCGAGGCCGAGAACTACGCCGACGAGGTCGAGTCGTTGATCAGCGCCGAGCCCAACTTCTCCGCCCGGGTCATTGCCGCGGCGAACTCGGCATCGAGCGCTCCAGCATCACCGATCACGACCTTGGCTGCTGCCGTCGCCCGAATCGGCAGCAAGCGAGCGAATGATCTGGTGGTCGCGCTCGGGGTCACCACAGTGTTCGTACCCCGCGACGACTGGGAACGCAGTCTGTGGCGTCATGCGCTCCAGGTCGCTCACGCCTCGCGGGCGCTGGCGAACCGGACCAATGACCCGCCCCTCGATGGCGCCGAGGCCTACCTGGCCGGGTTGCTGCACGACATCGGCCGCTTCGTGCTCTTCCAAGAAGCGCCTGAACAGCTCCGCGAGGTCGATGAGGGAAGCTGGGACTCTCCAAAGGAACTCGTTGACTTCGAAACAGCGATCTGCGGCATGGACCACACCGAGCTCGGGGCCCTTGCGTGTCATGCATGGGGGATCCCTGCGCTCATTGCGGATGTGGTGGCCGGCCACCACGCGGTGGTCGAAGGGTCCACCACTACGACCGACCGGCTGACGGCGATCGTGCAGGTCGCCGATCTGGCCATGTTCCCTTCGGCTCTGGCGGCGGTCGATGGTTACGCCGCCGCCGACGTTGCGACGATCGGGGAGGAACTGTGCCCGCGCCTCCCGGGGGAACTTTCCATGAGCGCCGCCGACCTTCATCGGGTCATCATCGACGTCACCCAGGAGGCCGCTTCGGTGCTCGAGGACATCGGTCTGGGTTGACCGACCGCCTCGGTTCACGCTCATTCGATTTCGGCCGGCGCACGGCGCACCCGGGCCAGGGCAGTGGTGTTCGGTCACAACCCGGCGCATCTTGGAGACGGCGACGCCCGATTGTCATAGGCGTTCGCGTGGAGCGGGTGACGAGAATCGAACTCGCATCATCAGCTTGGAAGGCTGAGGTTCTAGCCGTTGAACTACACCCACGGGTGAGAACAGGTTATCGGCCGACTGCGTACGGTCGGCGCGCCGTTAGGCTTTCCCCCAATGAGTTCCAGCAACATCTCCAGCACGGTCGAGCTCCTTGACGACAACAAGGTCAAGCTCTCGGTCGAGGTCGACGAGGCCGAATTCGACACCGCCATCAGCGCCGCATTCAAGCGCATTGCGAAGGAGGTCCGTATGCCGGGCTTCCGTCCGGGCAAGGCCCCGCGCAAGCTGCTCGAGGCCCAGTTCGGCCACGGCGTCGGCCGCGAGGAAGCGCTTCGCGAAGCGCTTCCCGACTACTACGCGCAGGCGGTCGTCGCCCACGACGTCGACGTGATCGCCCCGCCCGAGATCGACATCACCGCTGGTCAGGAAGAAGGCCCAGTCGTATTCGATGCGGTCGTCGAGATTCGCCCGGTCGTCGAGGTCGGCGGCTACGACGGACTCAAGGTCGCGATCCCCAACCCCGTTCCGACAGAGGAAGAGATCGATGATCAGGTCGATCGCATGCGTCAGCAGTACGCGGAATTCGTCGCCGTTGAGCGGGCCGCCGACGACGGCGACCATGTCACCATCGACATCGCCGGTACCCATGAGGGTGAAGACGTTCCCGGCCTCACCACGTCTGACTACGACTACGAAGTCGGCACCGGAGCGGTCGTTGCCGAGATCGACGAGAACCTCCGCGGTGCGTCGGCGGGCGATGAACTCGAGTTCGACGCCGAACATCCCGACCCCGATGAAGAGGCGCCGCTGTCGTTCAAGCTCACGGTCAAGGAAGTGAAGGAAGCCGTGCTTCCCGAGCTCAACGACGAGTGGGCAGCCGAGACCAGCGAATTCGAAACGGTCGAGGAGCTGCGGGCCGACCTGCTCAACCGCATGGGTTCCATGCGCATCGCCCAGTCCCGGATGGCGCTTCAGCAGAACACGGCCGAAGCGCTGGCTGAGCTCGTCACCGCCGAGGTTCCCGAAGCGATGATCGAGAACGAGATCGACGCTCGTCTCCAGGATCTCGTCGGACGTCTCCAGCAGCAGGGCATCGACCCGGGCCAGTACCTCGCCCAGATGGGTCAGACTCCCGAGCAGCTTCGCGACGAATTCCGGGAGCCGTCGGAGCAGGCCGTCAAGGTCGACTTGGCGCTGCGCACGGTCGCCGAGACCGAGAGCCTGATGCCCGACGACGACAAGCTCACCGAGGCGATCGACGAGATGGCCGAGCAGTCCGGACAGGACGGCGCGGAGCTCAAAGCGCGACTTGCCGAAGTCGGACAACTCAGCGCTCTACGCGCTGACCTGGGCAAACGTGATGCGTTGGAGTGGCTCACCGAAAACGTCGAGCTGATGGACGAGAATGGTGACCCTGTCGACCGGGACGCACTGGAGTTCCCGGAAGAGAGCGCCGAAGAAGAAAAGGTCGAAGAGGAAGAAACCGCCGACACAGCGGTTGAAGATTCTGTTGCCGAAGCCGACTCCGGCGACGACGCCGTAGAGGGAGACGAAGAAGAGTGAGCATCCACACAGGTACTGGTTCGACAGGAATGGAAATCCCACCGCGCAACTACTTGGTGCCGACGGTCGTCGAGCAGACGAACCGTGGCGAGCGTGCGTTCGATCTCTACAGCCGGTTGCTGAAGGAGAACATCATCTTCATCGGCACGCCGATCGACGACACGATCGCCAACCTGATCTGCGCCCAGCTACTTCACCTCGAGTCGGAGAATCCCGACAAGGACATCAACCTCTACATCAACTCGCCGGGCGGCGACATCAACGCGCTGTTCGCCATCTACGACACGATGTCCTACATCAAGCCCGACATCACCACGATCTGCTTCGGTCAGGCGGCGTCAGCTGCTGCGGTGCTGCTCGCGGCGGGTGCGAAGGGCAAGCGCATGGCGCTGCCCCACGCCCGCATCCTGATCCACCAGCCCTACGCCGGGGCCCAGGGTCAGGCCAGCGACATCGAGCTGATCGCCAAGGAAATCGCCCGCATGAAGTCGTCGCTCGAAGAGGTGCTGGCCTTCCATACGGGGCAGACCACCGAGCGGATTTCGGCCGACACCGATCGCGATTTCGTAATGAGCGCCCAAGAGGCCAAGGAATACGGCATCATCGATGAAGTCATCGATACACGTAATGTGGTCGACAACTCCGGCGCGATCACTGCGATCGGCTGAGACACTCAACACAGGCTGAAGGGGAAGCTGCGTGGCAAAGTTCGGTGAAGGTGGAGAACTTCTGAAGTGCTCGTTCTGCGGCAAGTCGCAGAAGCAGGTCAAGAAGCTCATTGCTGGTCCAGGTGTCTACATCTGCGACGAGTGCATCGACTTGTGCAACGAGATCATCGAAGAGGAGCTCTCCGAGACCTCTGAGGTCAGCCTCGGTGAACTGCCTTCGCCTCGCGAGATCTACCAGTTCCTCAACGACTACATCGTCGGCCAAGACACCGCGAAGCGGATCCTGGCCGTTGCCGTCTACAACCACTACAAGCGGGTGCAGCTCGGCACTGGCCTCGACGGCGAGGTCGAGCTGTCGAAGTCCAACATCTTGCTGATCGGCCCCACGGGCTGCGGCAAGACGCTCATGGCGCAGACGCTGGCTCGCATGCTCAACGTGCCGTTCGCCATCGCCGACGCGACTGCGCTCACCGAAGCCGGCTACGTCGGCGAAGATGTGGAGAACATTCTCCTCAAGCTGATCCAGGCCGCCGACTACGACGTCAAGAAGGCCGAGAGCGGCATCATCTACATCGATGAGATCGACAAGGTCGCCCGAAAGAGCGAGAACCCCTCGATCACCCGTGATGTGTCGGGCGAGGGCGTGCAGCAGGCACTGCTGAAGATCCTCGAGGGCACGACTGCGGCAGTGCCGCCGCAAGGCGGCCGCAAGCATCCGCACCAAGAGTTCATCCAGATCGACACCACCAATGTGTTGTTCATCTGTGGCGGTGCCTTCGCCGGCATCGAGAAGATCGTCGAGAGTCGCATCGGCGCGAAGGGCGTGGGCTTCGGTGCCGACATCCGCCGTGCCGAAGACAAAGACCTCGGTGCCATCTTCGACGCGGTGTTGCCTGAAGACCTCACGAAGTTCGGTCTCATTCCCGAGTTCATCGGCCGCTTGCCGGTGGTCGGCGCGGTGAGCCACCTCGACGCCGATGCGCTCATCGAGATTCTCACCGAGCCTCGCAACGCACTCGTGAAGCAGTACCAGAAGATCTTCGAGTTCGAGAATGTCGAACTCGAGTTCACGGACGACGCACTTGTCGCGATCGCTGAGGAAGCGATCAAGCGGAACACGGGTGCCCGTGGCCTGCGGGCGATCCTCGAGGGATCGCTGCTCGACGTGATGTACGACCTGCCCGGACGCGACGACGTCATCCGTGTGGTCGTCGATCGCGAGACCGTTATCGACGGGGCTGAGCCCACGCTCGTCACCGCCGGCGACGAACGCGCCGCAAGCTAACGGGAACGCTTCGCGTTCCTTCGAGGTCTGCTGGCGCAGAACTCCCGGCACAATGCACCGTGGACTATCTCGAGGCGCTTGACCATCTCGATTCGTTGATCAACTACGAGGTCATGCCGCGGGCCGGCTCGATCGAGGGTTTGAGTCTCGAACCGATGCAGGCGTTCATGAGCGCCCTCGGCGATCCCCAGCTCTCGTACCCCGTCATCCACATCACGGGCACCAACGGCAAGGGCTCCACCGCCCGCATGATCGAATCGATTCTGACGGTGATGGGTCTGCGGGTCGGGCTCTACACGAGCCCCCACATCCAGGAACCGCGAGAGCGCATCCGCATCGGCGCCGAAACGATCAGCGAGGACGACTTCGCCCTCGCCATTGCTGATGTCGTGCGGGTGGAAGAGGTCCAAGGCCTCGGCCCTCGCACATGGTTCGACACCGTCACATCGGCGGCGCTCTTGATGTTCGGCAACGAGGCCGTCGATGTCGCCGTCGTCGAGGTCGGCATGCTCGGTCGCTACGACTCGACCAACGTCGTTCGCTCCGAGGTTGCGGTCGTGACCAACATTGCCCTCGACCACACCGACGGCAGCGCGGGTTGGCGCGAGCGCATCGCCGCAGAGAAGGCCGGCATCGTCGAAGCCGGGCAGCCGGTGGTGGTGGGGGAGAGTGACGCCGAGCTGCTCGCCCTGATCGAAGCCGAGTCGCCCTCCGGTGTGGTCGCTATGGAGCGCGACTACGACGTCGCCCAGAACCAGATCGCCGTCGGCGGTCGGCTCATCGACGTTCGCACGCCGCGGGCCGAGCACGAGGACGTGTTCGTTCGGCTTCATGGCGAATATCAGGGGGCCAACGCGGCCACGGCGATCGCTGCGGCCGAGGAGTTCTTCGATGCCCCGCTCACCGAAGAGGTGATCACCGAGGCGTTCGACACCGTTGTTGTCGAGGGCCGCCTCCAGATCGTGCATCGGGCCCCGCTCGTCGTCGTCGACGCGGCCCACAACGTGCCCGCCGCGGAAGCGCTCGCCCAGGCGATCGAAGAGGAGTTCGGCAGCGGCTCCCGCCGTTTCCTCGTGATTGGTCTTCAGGATGGGCGAAATCCCGTCGCGATTCTCCACGCGCTCGACGCGGCGTCGTACGAGGTCGTCGTGGCCTGCACGGCCCCCACGGCGCGTGGAGTCGACGCCGACAAGATCGCCGAGGCCGCTCAGACAGTGGGCGCCCGCGTCGATGTGGTCGCCGATGTCGCCGCCGCACTTGACCACGCAGTATCGCTGGCCGCCGCCGACGATCTCGTCGTGGTGACCGGGTCAACCACCGTTCTCGCGGTCGCGTTGACTATGGCCGACGAATGGTGACTTCGGTGCCGAAGCTCAAACGGGCCGAACGACCTACCTGAACAGGGTCCAGTGCCCTATCGGTCGCGCCGAGAACAGTGCAAGCGACCCATGAATCCACGACCAGCTTCGTGCCGAAGACATGATCGTGGGAAATATCAGAAACCTCATCAACCGACTGCGCCATCGTGGCGACCGAGGAGCGAGCGGCGTCGAGTACGCGCTCGTGATCAGCCTCGTGCTCACCGGTTCGACTGCATCATTCGAGATGATGGACGAGCGCATCGGCGAGAACTACAGCGAAACGGCCCAGGACATCGGCCAGTCCGACCTCGATCACTTCGCGGTGACCACGACCACCTGTGTGGCGTGCGCCTCCACTACCACGACCACGACGACGACCACGTTGCCGCCGACCACGACGGCGGCCCCGACGACGACGTCGACCACCACGACGACGACGACCACCACCACCACCACGACGACCACGCTGCCGCCGACCACCACGACGGCGCCCCCGACGACGACCACAGAGGCCCCCGGGGAATCGGTCGCCGCTACGGACTACACCAACTTGACCTACGAGGACTGGAACGGCTGGAAGGCCAAGGTCAAGGTCGAGTTCGACGACGACGAGGGTGATCCGGTTGCCGGCGCAGTCTTCGACGTGACCTGGGAAACCGCCCTCGGCGAGATCAAGACGCAGAGCTACACCACGAACAGCAACGGCAAGAAGTCGATCGCCTGGAGCCGCCGCGACAGCGACGACTTCCCCATCACGATCACGATCACCGCCATCGACGACGACGGCGATTCCTTCACCCCGGATCCCTCGACCTTCGTGATCGAGCAGTACTGATCCGGTCGAGGTCAGGGGCGGCGGCGATAGCCTGCCGCCCATGGATCGCACTCTCGTCATCTGCAAGCCCGACAGCGTCGAACGAGGCCTCGTCGGCGAGATTCTCGGCCGATTCGAGATCAAGGGTCTGACCCTTGCGGCGGCCGAACTCCGCACCCTCGATACCGACACGCTCGCCCGTCACTACGAGGAGCATGTTGGCAAGCCCTTCTACGAGGGTCTGGTCGAATTCATGAGTCGCGGTCCTGCCCTGGTTGCCGTGATCGAGGGTCCCGGCGACACCTGGAAGGCCGTCCGCCAGATGATGGGCGCCACGAACCCGATGGAGAGCGCCCCCGGCACCATCCGCGGCGACCTCGGCACGGAGTTCACCGAGAATCTCGTTCACGGAAGCGACTCGCTTGAGTCGGCCGAGCGCGAGATCGGCATCTTCTTCCCGAACCTCTGAGCGAGCGCATCCGGGCGGTCCGCCACGCAGAGTGGGCCTATCGGTACAGTTCGTCGCTCTGTTGCAATTCAGTGACGTACCGCGCCTACACTTCTCGGAGCGGAGGGAGCGCACCGTACGGGTCGTGCCTTTCGTGTTGGCTGTCCACCATCGCATTCGAGGCACCTGAGCATGGTCGCTGAAGCATTCTTCAACTCGTTCACCGGCGGCTTCCGGGGTGTGATGGGCCGCGACATGGCCGTCGATCTCGGCACGGCCAACACCTTGGTCTACGTGCGCGGCGAGGGCATCGTGCTCGACGAACCGTCCGTGGTCGCCATCAACGTGCACGACGGCAAGCCACTCGCCGTCGGCCACGAAGCGAAGCGGATGATCGGTCGCACCCCGTCCAATATCCAGGCCATCCGGCCGCTGAAGGACGGCGTCATCGCCGACTTCGAGATCTGCGAGAAGATGCTCCGCTACTTCATCCACAAGGTGCATCAGCGCAAGTGGGCCAAGCCTCGTATGGTCATCGCCGTTCCGTCGGGCATCACCGGCGTCGAGCAGCGAGCCGTGCAGGAGGCCGCCGAGTTCGCCGGCGCCCAGAAGCCCGCCTACATCATCGAAGAGCCGATGGCAGCCGCGATCGGTGCGGGCCTGCCCGTGCAAGAGCCGACCGGCAACATGATCGTCGACATCGGCGGTGGCACCACTGAAGTCGCCGTCATCTCCCTCGGCGGCGTTGTCGCGAGCCAGTCGGCCCGTGTCGGCGGCGACGAACTCGACGACGCGATCATCCAGTTCGTGAAGAAGGAACACAGTCTCGCGCTCGGCGAACGTACCGCCGAGGAGATCAAGGTCCAGCTCGGCTCGGCGGCACCGCTCGAAACCGAACTGCGAGCCGAGATCCGGGGCCGCGACCTCGTGACCGGGCTTCCTCGCACGATCGTCATCGGCACTGAAGACATCCGCGAGTCGATCGAAGAGCCCGTCGCCGCGATCTGCGACGCGGTGAAGTCGACCCTCGACAAGACGCCGCCGGAGCTCGCCGCCGACATCATGGAGCGCGGCATCACCCTCGCCGGTGGTGGCGCCCTTCTCCAAGGCATCGATCGCCGACTCGCCGACGAAACCGGCATGCCAATCCAGCTGGCTCCCGAGCCTCTCTACGCCGTTGCCATCGGTTCCGGCCAGGTTCTCGAGGAGTTCGAAGCGCTGCGTGGCGTGGTCTTCGGCTCCGGCGAGCTCTGATCTAGCAAGACCAGGTCATGGCACAGGCCCAGCGGACTGGGCGGTCCCGGCATCGACTGATCCTTCTCGCGCTCACCGCGATCACGCTGCTGACGGTGGATCTGAACGGCTTCGGCCCGATCGAGAGCACACAGCGCGTCGTGCGCGATGTGCTCGACCCCGTCACGTCTTTGGCCGCAACGGCGGTGTCACCGATCGGTGATGCCTGGAACTCGGTCTTCAACTACGGCGACCTCGAGGATGAGAACGCAGCGCTCCGGGCAGAGCTGGAGGCGCTCCAAGGGGCTGTCATCCGGGGTGAGGCCGACACGGAGACATTGCGGAGGCTGCTCGAGGCCACCGATCTGCCTTACGTGGGCGATGTCGAACGGCTCGCCGCGGAGGTGAAGTACGGAAGCGTCGGCAACTTCGACGACCATCTCATCACCATCGACAAGGGGTCTCGCGACGGCGTTGGCGAAGGAATGGCGGTCGTCACCGGTGCCGGCATGGTCGGACGTGTCGAGCGGGTCGACAACGCGACGTCCACGGTCCAGCTCATCAGCGACGCCTCGCTCTTCGTTGGTGCGCGTCTGGTGTCCACCGACAAGGTCGGCCTCGGCCACGCGGTGCCCGGTGAGAGCGGGATGTTCGTGATCGACCGTGGGATCGACTACCCCGACACCGACGATCCGACGCTGCTGCCCGAGATCGGCTCGGCCGTCGTGACCGCGGGGGAGAGCAGCTACCCGGCAGATGTCCCCATTGGCGTGGTGCGAACAGTTCGCCGCTCGACCGACGAAGCATCGATGCGGGTCGAGGTCGAGCTGGCCAACAACGTCGATGACCTGCAGTTCGTCACGGTTCTGATCGTCGAGCCGCCTTCGGAGTTTCCGCTCGGTGCGATCCTTCCGGCCACCCCCGCAGGCGTCGACCCCGAGCTCGAGACCGGCGACGAAGGGGCCGACGAATGACCATTCTGAAGGTCGGTGCCGTCTTCCTCGTCTCGATCGTTCTGCAGCTCACCGTTTTCGTCGACGTGCGGGTGGCGGACGTCGCGCCCGAACTCTTGGCCCTCGTCGCGGTTCTCGCCGGCTTTCTGGCCGGGCCGGAGCGCGGATCCACGATCGCCTTCGGGGCCGGTCTTCTCTGGGATGTCTGGCTGCCGACGCCGCTCGGACTCGCAGCGATGGCGTTCGCCACCGTGGCCTTCGCCATCGGGTCGATCGAGGCCGGCCTCTTCACCGACTCCCGTCTGCAGGTTTCTGCGCTCGCGTTCCTCGGCACGTTCGCCGCGGTGATCAGCTATGCGCTTCTGGGAGAGGTAGTGGGCCAGCGCGGACTCGTCGACGTGGAGCTGCTCCGAGTCGCACTGATCGCCGGTGTCCTGAACTCGCTGCTCGCCCCGCTGATGATGCGGCCAATGACCTGGGCGTTGCGCGGCCCGCTCGCCCTCGGCGGCCCCGCGCCCACTCGATCATGAGGGTGTGCTGATCTCGTGGCCGTGGACGACGATGCCGGCCGACTACGCCTTCGCATGTTTGCGTTCGTGGCGCTGATCCTCTTCGGCGCGCTCTTCACCCGCCTCTGGTATCTGCAGGGCATCGAGTACGAGGTGCTCTCCGAGGAAGCCGAGACCAACGTTTTGCGGGAGGTGTTCGAGGAGGCGCCGCGAGGCCGGATTCTCGACCGCAACGGCCGCGTGCTCGTCGACAACAAGGTTGTCGATGTCGTGACCATCGACAAAGCCGTGCTCGCTGATCTCGACAGCGACGAACGGGACGACCTGTTCTATCGACTGGCCACGGCCATCAGTCGGTCGGGACGCCTGACGAAAGTCACGTCGATCGAGCGAGAGGTCAACAGCAACGAATACGGCACGTTCGACGTCGTGCCCGTCGCGGTAGACGTGGATCCGAGCCTGCTCATCTTCCTCGGTGAACGGCCCGACGAGTTTCCGGGCGTCGCGGTGGTGGCGCGCACCGTGCGGACGTACCCATTCGGCGATCTCGCCGCGCACCTGCTCGGCTACGTCGGTCCGATCACGATCGACGAGCTGCGTGAGGAGAACGACCGGATCGATCCGGCGATCGAAGGGGCGAAGACCTACCAGCTCAGCGACGAGATCGGGAAGACCGGAGTCGAACGCACATTCGAGGCCGCACTCCGCGGCGTGCCCGGTGTCCGCTACCTGGAGGTGAACAACGTCGGCGAGGTGATTCGGGAACGGAGCGAATACTCGAGACCGGCAACTCCGGGCGACGACTTGTATCTCACGATCGACATCGATCTTCAGGCCGAGGCCGAAGAACAGCTGGCGGATGGCCTCGCCAGAGTGCGAAACCCGAGTCCGATTCCCGGCGAGGACAACATCCTGGCTCCCGCAGGGGCGATCGTCGCGACCGATCCGACCACCGGCGAGCTCCTGGCGATGGCGAGCTACCCGACGTTCGACCCGGCTGACTTCGTCAACGGGATCTCGTTCGCCCAGTGGGACATTCTCAACGATCCGGACAACTACCAACCCATCCTGAACCGCGCGATTCAGGAGAACTACGCGCCGGGGTCAACGTTCAAGCCCATCGTTGCGCTGGCCGCCCTCGAGAAGGGCCTGTTGGGTCCGGAGAGCCGGATCGTCGAAGCGCGAGACGGCACGATCGAAGACACATTCGTCTACGAACTCCCGACCTGTCGGACCGACTTCGAGGCGTCCGACACCTGCACCTTCCGCAGTCCGGGCACCGACCCCGGCGATCGCACCTTCCCGCTCGACGAGGCCATCAGCGTTTCGAGCGACGTCTTCTTCTACAAGCTCGGAGCTGAGGGGTTCTTCCCGGAGCCCCGCGGGCCGGAGGGCGATGAGGGCATTCAGACGATGGCTCGGCGACTCGGATTCGGTTCCGACACCGCCGTCCAGTTGCCGTTCGAACGATCGGGTGTCGTGCCCGATCGCGCGTACCTCGACGCCGGATACGACGCCGGGATCTTCCTGCGCGACGGCGATCAGTGGTTCGCCGGCGACACCACGCTCCTTGCGATCGGCCAGGGCCAACTGTTGGTCACACCGATCCAACTCGCCAACGCCTACGCCACCCTCGCCAATGGCGGTCAGCTGTTTCAGATCAACATCGCCAGCAGAACAGCGTCGGCGGCGGGCGAGGTCGGCATCGAATTCGGTCCTCGTCTGCTCTCGGAATTGGACTTGGACCCCGCCGACATGGCGGAAGTCGAAAGCGGCCTCCTCGGCGTGCCGGTGTTCGGCACCGGCCGCACCGTGTTCTCCGGCTTCCCCCTCACCTCATGGCCGGTCGCCGCCAAGACCGGCACGGCTCAGGTCGACGGCAAGGCCGATAGCAGTGTGTTCGCGGCGTACGGCCCGGTTCTTCCCGACCGAGAGCCCGAGATCGCGATCGTCGCCATTCTCGAAGAGGCCGGTTTCGGCAGCGCGGCAGCCGGACCCATCGTCCGCAACCTCCTCGAGATGGTGGCGACCGATTCGCTTCCGACGGCGCGCACGACAGACGAGTCTGAGCGAGAATTCGCGCCGGTGGTTGCGACCGACGAAGAGGGAACCGACCCGGAGGCATCCGAGTGACCACGGTCGGAGCTTTCGGCACGGGTGCCCCGCGGGTGCGTCAGGACGATGACGAGCGCTGGTGGTTCGTGGTCGACCCAGTGCTCATCGCGGCGGCGATGTTCATCACGATGCTCGGCATCGTCCTCGTCTACTCCGCGACTCGCGGACCGGCTACTGAACTCGAACCGGCGAACACCTCGTTCCTCGGGCGGCAGCTGTTCTTCGCGGTGATCGGAGTCGGCCTCTCCTTCGGTGTGGCGCTGATCGACATCAGGCGAATCCGTCGATTCATCCCGGCGGCGTATCTGGGCCTGTTCGGGCTCCTGGCCGGAGTGCTTGTACTCGGTGTCGATCGAAATGGCGCAAAGGCCTGGTACCGGGTCGCCGGCTTCACGTTCCAGCCGTCTGAGCCCGGAAAGCTCGTGCTCATCATCGCCCTCGCGGCGGTGCTCGCCGCTTCTGCGGTGACGTTCGGCCGACTTGTCGTCACCCTGGCACTCGCCGGCTTGCCGATTGTGCTGATTCTCCTCCAGCCCGACATGGGCACGGTGCTCGTCTACATGGTGATCGTGGCCGCGATGATCGTGATGAGCGAGGTCAGAGGTCGGGTGATCGCCCTTCTGGCGATCATCGGATTGACTGCGGTCATCGGCGTCTTCCAATCCGACCTGTTGGCGGACTACCAGCAGAATCGGCTCACGGTCTTCCTACTCGACGACGCTGCCGTCCAGGATCTGCCCTTGTCGGTCCGCCAGGTCGCCTACAACGCCGAGCAATCCCAGATAGCCATCGGCAACGGCGGTATCTCCGGGCAAGGGCTCTTCGAGGGCACGCAGACCGCAAGCGACCTGGTGCCGTTCCAGGAGACCGACTGGATCTTCTCGGTGGCGGGGGAGGAGCTCGGGTTCCGAGGTGCGGGGCTGCTGCTCGGCGTCTACGCGCTGTTGCTCTTCCGAATGTGGCGGATCGCCGTCAGGGCCACCGACCTTTTCGACCGGTTGATCACCGTCGGCGTGATGGCGATGTTCCTGTTTCAGATCTTCCAGAGCACAGGAATGGCGATGGGAATGATGCCCGTGACGGGCATTCCGCTGCCGATGGTCTCCTACGGCGGCTCTTCGATGATCACCTCCCTCGTCGCAATCGGCCTCGTTCTCGGCGTGCACCGCCGCCGCTTCGACTACACCGAACGCCACTGACATCGGCGGCCGCCGGGGGGATCGCCGGGTCGAGAGGACCCACAGGTAGCCTGACCGGATGAACTCCCTGTGGCCGCAGCTCGAACCGCTGCTGCCCCACGTGCAAAAACCCGCTCGCTACATCGGTTGCGAAGACGGAATGCAGACACCGGAGCACGGCCCGGGCATCGTCAGCTGGTTGCTGACCTACCCCGACACCTACGAGATCGGGTTGCCCAACCAGGGGCTGCAGATCCTCTATGAGATCATCAACGAGCGTCCCGATGGTGCGGCCGAGCGCTCGTATGCGCCGTGGACCGACATGGAGGCAGTGCTGCGGCGCGAACGCATGCCGCTCTTCTCGGTCGACACTCACCGAGCCGCCAGCGATTTCGACATCCTCGCGTTCAACCTGAGCGCCGAACTCACGTATACGAACCTCGTCAACTGCATCGACCTCGCCGGTGTGCCGATTCGTTCGGCCGACCGAGCCGACAACGATCCGCTGATCGGTGTCGGGGGCCACTGCACCTACAACCCGGAGCCCATCGCCGACTTCGTCGACTTCGTCGTGCTCGGCGACGGCGAAGAAGCGGTGGGCGACATCACGGAACTCGTGCGTGAGTGGAAGGTCGCCGGCAAGAACAGCGGCACCCGCGCGGGGCTGCTCCGAGAGCTCTCGAAGATGGCGGGCGTCTACGTCCCGTCGATGTACGACGTCGAATACGACGGCGCGTTCCTTGCCGGGGTCACGCCCCGATACAGCGACGTTCCCGCGACCATCGAAAAGCGCACGGTCGCTGATCTCGGCGACTGGCCGTACCCCAAGAACCAACTCGTGCCGATGACCGAGGTTGTCCACGACCGGCTCTCGGTCGAGGTCTTCCGGGGCTGCACTCGAGGCTGCCGCTTCTGCCAAGCGGGCATGATCACCCGTCCCGTTCGTGAGCGTCCCGCCGAGCAGGTCAGTCGCATGATCTCCGAAGGACTCCAGCGCACCGGCTACGACGAGGTCGCGCTCACGAGCCTGAGCACCGCTGATTTCAGCGGCATCGAGAATGTCGTGAAGAGCGCAGTGTCCGACAAGGGCACTGGTCAGATCTCCGTCGCGCTGCCCAGCCTGCGGGTCGACGCCTTCACCGTCGGCATCGCTGCGGAGATTCAGCGAGCTCGTCGAACCGGCCTCACGTTCGCACCTGAGGCCGGATCCTGGCGGATGCGTCAGGTCATCAACAAGCTCATCCGCGAAGAAGACCTCTACGGTGCGGTCGAGTCAGCCTTCTCGCAGGGCTGGCGGCGCATGAAGTTGTACTTCCTGACCGGGCTCCCGACGGAGACCGACGAGGACACGCTCGGCATCGCCGAATTGGCCCGCAACTGCGTGAAGCTCGGCAAGACGCACAAGAGTTCGGCCTCCGTCACCGTTTCGGTCGGTGGTTTCGTGCCGAAGCCGTTCACCCCGTTCCAGTGGTTCGGCCAGAACACCGAGATCGAGCTACAACGCAAGATCGGGCTACTGCGAGACGACACGCGCCGCTCCAAGGGCGTGGAAATGAAGTGGCACGACCCGAAGGCGACGCTCGCCGAAGGCATCACCAGCCGCGGTGATCGTCGACTCGGTCCGGTCATCGAATACGTGTGGCGCCACGGCGGCACATTCCAGGAGTGGTCCGAGCACTTCAACTACGAGCTCTGGCTCGAGGCGATGGCTGCCCACGACCTCGACGTCGAGTGGTACGTCTACCGGCACCGCACCGAGGAGGAAGTGCTCCCCTGGGACCACCTCTCCGCGGGGCTCCACAAGGATTTCCTGTGGCAGGACTGGCGCGACGCACTCGACGAACTCGGTCTCGAAGACTGCCGATGGACGCCTTGCTACGACTGCGGCGCGTGCACCGGCTACGGCATCGAGCACGTGGTGGCTTCGGCCACTCCGCCTGCAGGTGGTAGCCAGGGGACCGGGGTCGACCTGTCCGCAGGTGGATCGGTGCCTGTGGTGCTGCAACCCCGCCCGAAGCCGGAAGTGGAGGTTGCGTCGTGAGAAACGACAACATGAAGATCCGCATCCGCTTCGACAAGCACGGAAAGATCCGATTCACGTCACACCGCGATGTGGCCCGGATCTGGGAGCGCACACTTCGGCGGGCATCGTTGCCCGTCGCCTACAGCGAGGGCTTCTCCCCCCGACCGAAGCTGAGCTTCGGCCTGGCCCTCTCGACCGGCCACGAGTCCGATGTGGAGTATCTCGACATCGAACTCGACCCGGAGCGAACCGATGTATCGATGGATCTCGAGTCGCTCGCGACCGAGCTCACCGGTCACCTCCCTGTCGGAATGAGCGTCACCGCGGTGTCCTTCATCGACCGACAGACCCTCTCGCTCCAAGAAGCAGTCACAAGTTGTACCTGGCAGATCGATGTCGTCGATGTCGATGCCGAAACCGTCGTGAGCGCCGTGGCCCGTGCGCTCGCAGCGGAGACTCTCGTCGTTACCCGAGAACGAAAGGGCAAGCCGGTCACCGACGATCTGCGACCCCTCGTGCTCAGTCTCGACGTCGAAGGGCCGATTGAAGCAGACGACACCGGCACCGTTGCCGGCGTGAGGCTGATAGCAGAACTGGGTACCCAACCGCGTGCGGTTCGGGTGGCAGAGTTGCTGGCAGCCCTCGATCCACCGCTCACCGAGCGACGAGTAGTACGGCTTCACCAATGGATCACGAACGACGACACCGCAGAGCGCAGCGATCCGCTGAGCGCCGCGGCGTCGCCCGCACCAGCGGGGGCGATATGAACATCGCCCCGCGCTCGGTGCCCCGAACGAAGGAACCCACACATGGCCGAATCACAGGCCGAAAACACCCAGCCCACCGGCGACGCCTCGTCCCAGGGAGCTGACAACAAGCCCAAGATCGGCGACAGCCGACCTGCCCCCCAGGTCGGCGACTCCCGCCCCACGTCCGACCGCTCCGGCAACGACGGTGGCCAGCAGAACGGCGAAGGTGGACCGAAGAAGCGTCGCCGGCGTCGTGGCGGCCGCGGCCGCGGTCGAGGTGGCCAGGGAGGCGGCGGCCAGCAGGGTGGAAATCAGCAGGGCGGAAACCAGCAGGGCGGAAACCGCCAGGGTGGAAACCAGCAGGGTGGAAACCAACAGCGCCAGAAGCAGAACAACGGTGGCCAGGGCCGCGGCGGAAACCGCCAACGCCCCACACCGGTCGAGGCGATCATCGACGATGACGCAGTCGAGCTCGACGAGAAGACGCTCCAGCGACGCCGAGGGCGGACCCGCAACGGCCAGGCCGTCGGGCGCTATCTCATGTGCGTATCGGTAGGGGAGAAGGCAACGCAGATCGCCACGCTGGAGGGTCGGAAGCTGGTCGAGCACCAGGTCTCTCGTCCGGCCGACGACGTGAGCCAGATCCACGGCAACATCTACATCGGCCGGGTGCAGAACGTGCTTCCGGGCATGGAAGCGGCTTTCGTCGACATCGCCACACCGAAGAATGCCGTGCTCTATCGGGGCGACGTCCAGTACGACCCCGACGACGTCGACAAGGGAACCCGCAAGAGTCAGGCCCGAATCGAAGACATCCTCAAGGCCAAGCAGTCGATTCTCTGCCAGGTCACGAAGAACCCGATCGCCCACAAGGGCGCGCGCCTCACCCAGGAAGTCTCGCTTCCGGGTCGGTTCGTGGTGTTGGTTCCCAACAGCACGACGTACGGCATTTCGAAGCGTCTCCCCGACGGAGAGCGCAAGCGTCTTCGAGGCATTCTCGACAAGGCCAAGCCGAAGCATCACGGCGTGATCGTGCGAACCGCGGCCGAGAACGTCACATCGGAAGAGATCGACCGTGATGTTCGCCGCCTCGTGGCGCAATGGGACGAGATCGAGAAGTTGGCGAAGAACACCAAGGCGCCGGCATTGCTCTACCGCGAGCCCGAAGCTGCCGTCCGCATCATCCGCGAGGAGTTCACCAAGGAGTTCCGCGGGGTCATCATCGACGACCGAGAGCTCTACGAGGAGATCAAGAGCTACGTCGAGAGCATCACACCAGCCCTCGCCGAACGGATCGAGTACTACGACGCAGAGGCCGAGGGTCTCCCGCTCTTCGAGCGTCAACACATCGACGAGCAGCTCCGCAAAGCGCTCGACCGCAAGGTGTGGCTGCCGTCCGGCGGGTCGCTCATCATCGAGGGCACCGAGGCGCTGACGGTCATCGACGTCAACACCGGCAAGAACGTCGGCAAGTCCTCCCTCGAGGAGACGGTCTTTCGCAACAACCTCGAAGCAGCCGAGGAAGTCGCGAATCAGCTCCGGCTCCGCGACATCGGCGGCATCATCGTCATCGACTACGTCGACATGGAGATCGCGAAGAACCGAAACGAGGTCGTGAAGACGTTCCGGGCCGCCCTGGCCCGCGACAAGACGCGCACTCAGGTGTTCGACATCTCCGAGCTCGGCCTCGTCGAGATGACGAGGAAGCGCATTGGTGAGGGGCTCCTCGAATCGGTCTCTGACATCTGTGCGACGTGTGACGGACGCGGACACCTTCTTATCGACGGAATGCTTGGCTGAACCGGTAAAGTTGACTCCCTATGTACGCAGTTGTGAAGACCGGCGGTAAGCAATACCGCGTCGAGGAGGGCCAGACCCTCGAAGTCGAACGCCTGGGCGAGCCCGGCACCGATGTCAACCTCGATCCTGTCCTGCTTGTCGACGGCGACACCGTCCTCGCGACCCCAGCTCAGCTGAAGGGTTCGTCCGTGTCCGCCACGGTGATCGAGGAAGTCAAGGGCCCGAAGATCAACGGGTTCGTCTACAAGAACAAGTCGAACAACCGGAAGCGATACGGCCACCGTCAGACGTTGGCTCGCATCGAGATCACCGGCATCAAGAAGGGCTGACTCTCCATGTCGAAGACAAAGGGCGGCGGCTCAACCCGCAACGGCCGCGACTCCAACAGCCAGCGCCTCGGCGTGAAGGTCTACGACGGTGGCCAGGTGCTCGCCGGCGCGATCATCGTTCGCCAGCGTGGCACCAAGATTCACCCCGGTGAGAACGTCATGCGGGGAGGCGACGACACGCTCTTCGCCACCGCTGATGGCAAGGTGAAGTTCGGGCAGCGGCGAGGCCGCAAGCTCGTCGACATCATCCCCGGTTAAGGGCAACGCTTCGCGCTGCTTCGAGTTCTGCAGGCCAGAACTCGCCCGGTCACGGCAACCAAGTCCGCGTTGTCGCGGGCCAAAAGACCTACGCCGACAGGGCAATCGCCGAGGGTCCGTGGACCCAGTCGTTAGAGCCGGATGCCTCAATCGCTGATTGCCCGCTGCCGACAATATGGAGAGACGGAAGTCTCGAAATTTTGTATTCGGCAAGAACGGCACACCTGTGGACAAGCGACGGGCACGCGGAGATCGGGGAGCGACGCTGGTCGAAGGCGCCCTGGTTACCCCGTTGCTCCTCTTGCTCATCTTCGGGATCTTTGAGTTTGGGCTGGCTTTTCGCGACTACCTGACGGTCGCGAACGGCGCTCGTGACGGGGTCCGAACCGCAAGCGTTGCCGGGACTGAGCTCGACGCCGATTTCCGCACGCTCCAGTCGATCGCCGATGCATCAGCGGCCCTGCCCGATGATGCCATCGAGGAGATCATCATCTTCAAGGCGACTGGCCCGGGCGACACTCCCGCCGCGAACTGTGTCCCCCTCGGCACGTGCAATCGCTATGTCGCCTCGGATCTTCAGCGGCCGGTCGAAGAATTCGGCTGCCATACCTCGACCTTGGCGCCGAATGCTCCGGATCGTCACTGGTGCCCGAACACGCGAGAGGTCTCGGTGGGCACGGGTCTCGACTTCATCGGCGTCTACGTCCTGGTCAACCACGAGTATGTGACCGGGTTGTTCGGTGCCGATGTGGCCCTCGATGACCAGATGATCCTCAAGGTGGAGCCGCAGGAGAACTGATGCGTATTCGACGGCGGTTCCGCAAGGACGATGGTGTGGCTCTGGTGGAGATGGCCCTCGTCGCGCCGCTCCTGGCGCTGCTCATAGCGGGCATCGTCGAGTTCGGCACGCTCTGGCGCGACAACCTCACCGTTGCCACCTCGACTCGAGCCGCGGCACGAGTGGTGTCCAACCTCGGTGACGAGCGACTGGCCGACTACGAAGCGCTGCTGACGCTGGACGCTGCCCTCGGCGGTGTCGACGGTCTGGCAGTCGAGGGTGTCCTGATCTACAACGCCGCGTCGGCCGACGGCGAACCCCATGTGTCGTGCTTCGACGCCTCGGGCGACCCGCAGGCGTCATCACTGGGCGAGTGCAACTTCTACACGGCCGCACAGGTGGCATCGATGGCGTCGCTCAGTTGTGCCGTGACGTGCGCCGAGTTCCCGGTGAGCCCAACTTGTGCCGGTGGACTCACCGTGTACTTCTGTCCTCAGGACGATCGCGAGACCGACCAGAGTCTCGGCAATACGAGTGTAGGAATCTGGGTCCGCACCTCGCGCCCCTACTTCACCGGGATGTTTCCGGGTAGTGGGGTCACGATGACCGATCAGACGGTGATGAGAGTGGAGCCGCGATGACGAACGAGTCGGTTGCCCCTTCTGAGGCGCCTCGCTCCCGCTTCGTGAGCGATCGTGGCTACGCCGCGGTGCTGGTGGCCTTGGTGCTCGTCCCGCTCATGGGGTTCGCAGGCCTCGCCGTCGACATCGGCGCGTGGTACTCGCGGGCGTCGTCGTTGCAGCGCGCTGCCGATGCAGCGGCGTTGGCCGGTGTGGTGTGGCAACCCGACTTCGCCACCGCGGAAGCCAACGCCCGTCAGGAAGCGGCCCGCAACGGCTTCGTCGACGGTGTGGATGGGATCTCCGTCAACATCGTCGACACCGGTCTGAACGAGCTGGAAGTCGAGATCATCGACAGCGATGCCGACATGTTCTTCGCCTCGTTGTTCCTCGACAACGTCTCGATCTCGCGTCATTCGGTGGCGGAGTACACGAAGTCGATTCCGATGGGGAATCCCGACAACTATCTCGGCACCGATCCCGAGGCCGGAATCTCTGAACAGAACTACCTGTCCATCTCGGGTGCGAACACCGACAAGAAGGGTGGCGATCGCCACGCCAGCAAGCGGTGTGACGGTTCGACTGCGCTGTGCACCAACGGCGCATTGGGCAACCTCGTGGTCAACGGCGGTGAATTCGACGAGAACGGCTACACCTACTCCGTCTCGGTCAACACGATCTACGCATCGCCGCTGGTCTTTCAGGTCTACGACCCCGGCTTCTACGAGGCCGAGCAGAGCTGCAATCCCGGCGGCGGTTCCAACATGCCTCCGGGCTACGACTTCAACGACCTGTTGGCCGGCGGCCTCGGTGCCATGTTCCCGGGCGACGGGTTCACTGATCCGGCGCGAGTCGCGCACTGGACGGAGCGCTACGCAAACTCGCCCGGGGCGATTTACTGTTCCGGCGATACGCCGTCGAACGGTGCGGGCAGCATCACGAGCTTCTACGTTCGGGCTCCGGACAACACGCCGTTCAACATCCTGGACAACCCGATCATCTCGACGGGAACGTGTTCCCCGCAGCAGTTCGGCGCCTACGACGAGCCGTTCTACGACCTCCTCGAGCAGGTGGGCACCGCTCACCCGTATGCCGACACCTTCGCTGCCGAGTTCCGGCGATGGGTCCAGATCTGTGAGATTCCGGCCGGCCAGGTGGTGCTGGGTGACTACATCATCCAGGTGCGAACAAACGCCTCGGCGGGCGCACCCACGTTCTACGACCCGAGCTACAACCAGGGCGGACGAAACCACTTCTCGCTGCGCGCCGGCTACGACACCGGTGGTTCGGCCCCCGACGGAACCGGCGTCGAACTCTTCGCCACGGGCACGATGGCGATCGATGTGAACGTGCCGGGTGCCTCCACCGTCATGGAGCTCGCCAAGATCACGCCGGAGTACGCCGGCCGCACTCTGCGGATCGAGCTGTGGGACGTCGGCGATGCCGCGGCTGCGGGTGTGCTGACCATCCTGCCGCCGGTCGAATCGCCCTCGGCCTTCTCGAACTGTCGCTTCACCAACACGAACGGCGGTTGGAGCGACGGCGATCCGACCGACTGTTCGGCGATCGTGAGCAGCGCCATGAACGGCAACCTGTTGACGATCGAAGTTGATCTGCCCTCGGGCTACACGTGCAACCCCGCGATCGTCACGGGCTGCTTCGTCCGAGTTCAAGTCGCCTTCCCAGCGGGCACGACCGTCTACGACCACACCACCTGGGCAGTTGACGTCGTCGGCGACCCGGTGCGCCTGCTCGAATAAGCACGTGGATCAATCGATTCCGCGAGGAAGCGCCTCTGGCGCCATGCCCAACCACTCTCCGGCCACTCGGCGGGCGTAGCGGTCGGTCATCCCGGCAACCCATTCGACTGAGGCTCTGCGGATGCCTTCCTCCGAGTCGTCGGTGAGAAGGCGGGTGGGGAGCCGCGTGGCGTCGGCGGCCAGGTACTCGACGAGTCCCTGCAGCATCTCGACGACCCGGGCCGCCTGCTCGCGCGATTCGGGGCGCAGGTAGATGCGCTCGTAGTTGAAGGCCCGGAAGGCGGCGAGCGCTTCGGCATGGTCGGTCGACATCCCGATGCGTCCGGTCGACTCGGTGGCGTCGATCATGGCCCCGATGAATGCTGCGAGCTGCGTTCGTCGAGTCGACCCGCACCGTTCGAGCACGAGTTCGTTCAGATCCTCGGGGCGAAGAATGCCGGCCGACGCGGCGTCTTCGAAGTCGTGGCAGACGTAGGCAATACGGTCGGCCCAGCTGACGACCTCGCCTTCAGGTGTGGCCGGGGCCGGGCGCGACCATGAGTGGTTTCGAATTCCGTCGAGTGTCTCTGTACAGAGATTGAGGGGGGTCAGCGTGACGTCGGCACCCCAGGTCGCGTGGTCGAAGCCGGTCGCGAGGAAGGGAGCGAGTGCATCCTCGCTCGCGTGGCCCCCAGGTCCGTGGCCACAGTCGTGACCAAGAGCAATGGCTTCGGTCAGCGGCACGTTGAGGCCAAGGGCGCGACTGACGCTGCGGGCCACCTGGGCGACCTCGAGGGCGTGGGTGAGGCGAGTGCGCTGGTGGTCGTCAGGGAAGACGAAGACCTGCGTTTTGCCGGCCAACCGACGAAACGCGGTCGCGTGGAGAATGCGATCTCTGTCGCGCTCGAAACACGTTCGCGTTCGGTCCGGTGCCTCTTCGATGAGGCGCATGCCCCCGCCCACGCTGCGGGTGGCCCCGTCGCGAAGAGAACGGGACTCGAGCGCCTCCCGGGCCTCTCGGTCGAGCCCCGGTCCGGCCCCCACTGAGGCATGAGAGTCGGCATGAGCCACCTCGACTCCTGACGCTGCGTGGCCGTGCATGGTCGCGCCCCATTCGCGCTCACGCTCGGTCAAGGCATCACCAGTGTTCATCGCTGGAGCCTAGATGGAGCGGAAGCTGGGTCGAACGACCCAGCGAAACTGTGTCATTCCTCGTATGAAAAGAGGCGCCACGGCTCAACCACGGGCTGTGACGTGCCGAAAGAGAGGAGAGATGGCGAAGGCCAACGACGTTTTGTGGACGACATGGGAGTGCCGGTGAAGAACCGACGCGGGCGAGGACAACGAGGCGCGACGATCGTCGAATCCGCGCTCATCACGCCGGTATTGCTGCTATTCGTCTTCGGGATCTTCGAGTTCGGGTTCGCATTTCGTGACTATCTCGGCGTCTCCAACATCGTGCGCGACGCCGCGCGCGAGGCGAGTGTCGCGGGAAATGCCACCGACGCCGACTACCGAATTCTGCGAGCGGTTCAGCGCGCGGGCGCGGCGCTCCCCGATGACGCCATCGAACGCTTGATCATCTTTGAGGCGACCGATGCGACATCGACGCCCCACGCCGATTGCCTCGGCGGTACTTCCCGTTCGACGACCGAGCGATGCAACGTCTACGACAGCACCGACTTCGCGCTGGCAGAGTCGGAATTCCAGTGTGACCCGTCGGCCCCGATCCCTGACCCCGACCGGTTCTACTGCCCTGCCGACCGTGACGTCATCGTGGGCAACCTCGACTATGTCGGCATCTGGGTGCAGGTGACCCATACCTATATCACCGGTCTGTTCGGTAGTTCGGTGACGTTCACGGATCAGATCATTCTGAAACTCGAACCGCAGGACCACGTATGATCGCCCGCTTTCTCCGTCGTCGGCGCGCCGAGCGCTTGGCTCGTGGTGAGCGCGGTGTCGCCATGGTCGAAATGGCCATCGTGACGCCGTTCTTGGCGCTCCTCGTCGCTGGCATCGTCGAGTACGGCACACTCTGGCGTGATGACCTGACCGTCACGAGCGCAACCCGCTCCGCAGCCCGCGTGATCTCCAACGCCGGTGACACCGAGGGCGCCGACTTCGAGGGCATCCTCAGCCTCCGAGCTGCGTTGGCCTCGATCGACGGCGTGACTGTCGAGGGCATGATGGTCTACAAGGCGACCGCGGCCGACGGCGAGCCTGACGCGAGCTGCTTCCTCGCCGGCAATCCCCGCAACGCGACGGGCCTCTGCAACTACTACACGCCTGCACAGATTCTGTCGTTGACGCTGGGAGACTTCTCCGCGTGCACCGGCCCGGATGCCTCGTGGTGTCCCACCGGACGCGATGTCGCTCAGCTGGGTGGCACCGACAACGTCGGCGTCTGGGTGCGGATCAACCGGCCGTACTTCACCGGAATCATCCCCGGAACGGGCGTCACGATCACCGACTTCACCGTCATGTCCATCGAACCGGAGCAATGATGCGTTCGTCCCTTCTCCGTCGCACCCTTGGCCGCATCCGAACCGTCGTGACCGACGATCGCGGGTATGCCGCGGTGATGACCTCGCTGATCCTCATTCCCCTCATGGGCTTCGCCGGCTTCGCGGTCGACGTGGGTGCCTGGTACAGCCGTGCCGCGTCCCTCCAGCGCGCCGCTGACGCGGCGGCGCTATCCGGCGTCGTCTGGCAGCCCGACTTCCTCATGGCCGACCCTGCCGCCCGCGGCATCGCGCTACAGAATGGCTTCGCCGACGCGGTCGACGGGATCGAGGTCCACGTCACGGCGCTGGGAAGCAACAAGCTCGAAGTCGAGATCGTCGACACGAACGTCGACATGTACTTTGCCGGGCTGTTCCTCGACAACGTCACCATCAGCCGGACGGCCGTTGCCGAATATGCCGAGCCGTTGCCGATGGGATCGCCCGCGAACGTGATGGGCTTCGGAACCGAGAGCCTGAACGGGGAAGCGCCATCGAATGCCTGGTCGGCAATGATGGGCCATTGCACGGACCGTGACTACGGCGACCTCCTCAGTATCACCAGCGTCGACGACAACTCGAACAGCAACGGCAATTGCGGTACGCGGAACTCGAATCCGTATCACGACAAGTCCGGCTACGAATGGATTGTCGAGATCCCAACGGCGAACGCAGTCGACATCAACGTCTATGACTACGGCGCGTGCAGGAACAGCGACCGGCCGACGGCGATCGCTCAAAACGACGATTACAACAACCCCGTCAGGTACACGCTCTACGCGCCGGACGCGACGCCGCTCACGTTCGATGACAATCCGCAATACGGCGCCTCGGTAGTCGGCAACGGCACGTTCGGTTGCGGTATCTGGAGCACGCTGTGGACGACGAACGGCACCACCGGTCTCTGGATGGTCCGCACCGAGATTCTCGATACCGACGGTGACCAGACATACGACACGTTCCCGCAGGACGAAGGTGGTGTGAACTACTTCGCCTTCTGGGCGGACTCGGCCGCATCGGCCACGACCTACTGCGTGACCTTCACGGACCCGAACTGCCCGGGCGTGTACGCCAATGAGTGGATGCCCGTTCGAACCGATCCGCCCTTGGGCCAACCGGCGATCTTCTATCTCGCCGAGATCGATGTGCAGCACCAGGACAAGATTCTGCTCGTGCGCCTCTGGGATGCCGGCGAGAACATGGTTTCCATGGAGATTCTCGATCCGAACGGCAACGCGGTGGACTTCACCTACACCACGCCCTACTACGTGATGGGATCACCCTCGGGTGGGCCCGCCGCGCCTTGCGCTCTCAGCTCCTACTGCCTCGACGTGACCGGCTCGGTGTTCAACGGCCAGCTGGTCGAGATCGAAGTGCCACTTTCCGGCCTGTCCTGGGGCACGTTCCCGAACTATTGGTTCCGGGTCCGTTACAACCTCGGCGCCACCGCATCGGTTGACTGGACCACTTGGGGGGTCGAGGTCATCGGCGACCCGGTACGACTCCTCGAATAAGCCGAGGCGTCGGCGATGGACCCCGTAGCCTTGCGGGGTGTCGTCGTTCGTCGATGAGTGCAACATCAATGTGAAAGCCGGCGACGGCGGCGCGGGTTGCGTCGCGTTCCGTCGCGAGGCCCATGTGGCCAAGGGCGGTCCCGACGGCGGCGATGGTGGCAACGGCGGATCGATCTGGTTCGTCGCCGACCGAAATGTGGCATCGCTCTTGGCGTTCCGCGACCACCCGCACCGCAAGGGCGAGAGCGGGAAACACGGAAGCGGACAAGACCGCCACGGTCGCCGAGGGAGAGACCTCGTGGTCTCGGTGCCGGTCGGCACCGTCGTGCTCGACCACGACACCCACGAGCCGTTGGCCGATCTTGTGAACCACGGCGATCGTTGGCTCGCGGCGAGGTCTGGCGAGGGCGGCCGCGGCAACGCCCGATTCCTCACGAACAAACGACGAGCGCCGTCGTTCGCCGAGCAGGGCGAGCATGGCGAGGAACGCTGGCTCCGCCTCGAGCTCAAGCTGCTTGCCGACGTGGCCATCGTCGGCTTCCCCAACGTCGGGAAGTCCACCCTCATCAGTCGGCTCTCGGCCGCCAAGCCGAAGATCGCCGACTATCCGTTCACCACACTCGAGCCGAACCTCGGCGTCGTGCGAACCGACGACGGCTTCGAGATGGTGCTCGCCGACATTCCCGGCCTCATCGAAGGTGCCAGCGACGGCAAAGGGCTCGGTCACCAGTTCCTTCGTCACGTCGAGCGGGCGCGCGCCCTTCTCGTGCTGCTTGATCTCGCTCCCTACGACGGCGTGTCGCCCGAAGAACAAGAACGTGTGCTCCTTCAGGAGCTCGGCAACTATCGCCCCGACCTACTCGATCGGCCCCGGATCGTGGTCGGTAGCCGGGCCGACATGGCCCCCGGTTCCGAGTTCGACGGGCAGACCATCAGCTCAGTGACGGGCGCGGGGGTGCCGGAACTGGTCGGTGCACTCGTTCGGATGGTGGGTGCCGCACGGGAAAGCGAACCGGTCTACGAGACCACCACGATCCATCACCCCGTTTCGAGCGAGATCCAGCTCATGCGCCACGATGACGCATCATGGGAAGTGCTCGGCCGCGCCGCTCGCCGGGCTGTCGCGTTGAGCGATCTCACGGATGACCAGGCCCTCGAACACGCCCAGAATCGGCTCAAGCAGTTGGGTGTGAACACCGCGCTGGCTCGCGCCGGTGTCAAGCCGGGCGACGAGGTTCGCATCGGCGACTTCTCGTTCGAGTACGAAGAAGACTGATGGGCGAGTCACGCACGATCGTGGTGAAGGTCGGGACGTCATCGATCACCGACGACGATGGCGTGATCGCCCGCGCCGCCATCGAGAAGCTCTGTGCCGACGTCGCCGCGGTCCGAGCCGACGGGCATCGAGTGGTCGTGGTGACCTCTGGAGCGATTGCCGCCGGTCTGCCCGAAATCGGTATGGGGGGCGATCGTCGGCCCACTGACACGATCACCTTGCAGGCGGTGGCCACCATCGGCCAGAGCGCGCTGATGGGGGTCTACCGCGACGCGCTGGCCGCTCACGACCTGATCGCCGGACAGGTGCTTCTCGTGCCGCTCGACTTCATCGTGCGTACGCAATACGTCCACGCGGGGCAAACCCTGAAGCGTCTACTCGAGCTCGGTGTGGTGCCGATCGTGAACGAGAACGACGCCATTGCCGACGACGAAATCCGCTGGGGCGACAACGATCGAATCGCGGCCCTGGTGGCCAACCTCGTCGACGCCGACCGACTGATTCTTCTCACCGACACCCCGGGCCTACTCACCGCCGATCCTCGGGTCGATGCCAGCGCATCGCTCATCGAGGAGATCGTCGAGATCGACCATCAAACCGAGGCCCTCGCCGGAGGGGCCGGATCAGCCCGGGGGAGCGGTGGGATGGCCTCGAAGGTAACCGCGGCCAAGATCGCCGCCTGGTCCGGCGTGTCATCCGTCATCGCCAACGCGGATCGTCCTGATGTGATCCGCGATGCGGTCGAGGGCGTCGCCGGAGTCGGCACGACGATTCGTGCTCGCGAGACCCGATGGCCGGCCCGCAAGCTCTGGATCGCGTTCGCGGTCGTCGCTCGAGGTTCAGTGGTCGTCGACGCCGGCGCCCGGTCGGCGCTCGAGCGGGGCAAGTCGTTGCTGGCCGCTGGTGTGGCAGAGATTGTGGGTGACTTCGACGCCGGTTCGCCGGTAGAAGTGATCGATACCGACGGCGAGATCTTCGCGAAGGGCCTCGTTCGGCACACGTCCAAGGAACTACGGGCGGCTGCCGGTCAACGCAGCGGCGATCTTCCCGCAGGGGCGCCCCACATCGTTGTTCACGCCGACGATCTGGTGACGCTGCCGCGCTGAGCGGCGTCTACTCGGCCGAGTCGGCCTCGGCCGCTTCGGCGGGGGCTTCGATGATTTCGGGCGCCGCATGGGTCTCGATTCCGAGCTCGGCCTTGATGCTGTCGAGACGGCTGTGGGCCTCGACGTTGCGGGCCGCCTTCTCGATCTCGAGCATCTGAGTCTCGACGTTGCCCTCGGTCAGCTCGGCGTTGGCCTTCGCCTTGGCGTAGCGGGCCTCGATCTTGTCGCGCACCTCGTTGAAGGTGGGGACGTCTTCGCCCACCGCCTCGGAGAGGGTGGCCATGGCCGTGTTGACACTCTCCTGCATTTTGGCCTGGTCCAGCTGGCTGAGCAGGGCCTGCTTCTCACTGAGCTTCTTCTGAACCAGGTCGCTGTTCTGGTCAACGGCGTTCTTTGCTTGCTCCGCCGCCTCTGATGCCTGGAAATGCAGGCTCTTCAGGCTCTCGATCTCCTGTTCGAGGGTGAGGAGTCGATTCGCGAACTGTTCGGCCGCGCTCGTGTAGCGGTCGGCCTTCTCGGCCTCGCCCGACTGGTAGGCGCCGTCCGCCATGGTGATTGCCTGGCGGGCATTGGCGTTGACCCGCTCGAGTTCTTCGAGGGACCGGTTCAGGCGAAGCTCGGTCTGCTTCTGGTTCGCGATGACGTTGGCCGCTTGCTGGCGAAGGCGCTTGTGCTGGTCCTTCGCTTCGGCGATTGCCTGCTCCAATTGGACTTTCGGATCGGCATTCTCCTCGAAGGAGCCGCCGAGCTTGGCGACGAGGTACTTCCAACGCTTCTTCAGATACTGGAGCATGCCGCTGATGGTAGTTCGGCGAGCGCCGCCGGTCGCGTCGTCAGCGCCAGATCAGCTTGCGGGCGGGGCGCAGCAGAAGGTCAGCGTCTCTCACGCCAGTGCGGAAACAGATGATCAAGTAGGTGAGAAGGGCGACGGCACCGACGATCGCGGCCTCGATCAGAAGCGGAAGAGGCTCGGCGACGAGCTTCACCGCGGCAGTGGCGACGAAGGCCAGCGCCGCGGCAAAGGCCGGTCCGCGAAGGGAATGTCGAGGGTCGCCCAGCCCGGGCACGGTTCGTCGGAGGAGCGCGGAGAGCAGGGTGAGTTCCACCCACGCGCCGATGGCGGATCCGATGGCGAGTCCGACTGCGCCGAGACGCACCGGGCCACTGATCTGGCGGAGATCCGCGTCGAGCGGCCCGAAGGAGAGCGTGTCGCCGAGACCCAGGAGCCCGTCCGGGCCCACGAGCACGCGATCGAGGGGGAACATCACGATGAGTCCGATGACCGCCGCGATGCCGACCCGGACCGCGGCGATGCGCGCCGGACCCCGGGTGTCGCCAACGGCGTAGCAGGTGTTCTGCAGCAGTCGGCTGGCCCCGATGGCGGGAAGTCCGATTGCGTACGCGCCGAGAATGAACCAGACGAGGACGCCGTCGGTCGCGTCGAACTTGCCGCCCTGGAACAACACCCCGACGACGAGGTCGCCGGCGGCGATCATGACGAACGCGGCGAGCAACATCCAGAAGGCGATTCGCTCGAGGCTGCGGCGAGTGCGAGCGACCAGGGCTTCCGGGTTGTCGGCGAGTCGCGACATCTCGGGGAGTTCGGCCGCCGCGACGCTCATGGCGAAGAGTGAGACAGGGAGCGTGTAGAGCATCTGCGCCTTGAAGAGGGCAGAGAGCGCACCTGCCCCGAGAAACGTCGCCAGAATGAGATCGAGGTAGGCCGAGATCTGTATGACGCCACGACCGAGAACGGCCGGAGCGAACCGGCGACGGACCTCCTTGACCGAGGCATGGTGGTTGTCGGGGCGAAACCGCACCCCGCGGGCGAGCCGACGAACCGTGGGCAGCTGCACGAACAGCTGGAGCATGCCGCCGATCGTGACGGCGATCGCGAGGCCGCGGGCGGCGTCGTTGAGTGCCCAATCTCGCCACCAGATGAAGAGAAGGGCGACGATCTGGGCGGCGTTCCAGATCACCGGGGCTGCATAGGGAAGGAAGAACGAGCGGTGGCTGTTGAGAATGCCCAGACACCACGCCGACATCACGAGGAAGCCGATGCCGACGGCCATGATCTGGGTGAAGTCGACCGCGAGCTCGAAGACCTCGCCGGAGAGTCCGGGCGCCAACACGGTCGTGATCGGACGCGCGGCAACGACGAGGATCAAAACACCGACGCCAGTGATCATCAGGAGCAGGGCGCCCACGGCGCCGGCGACTCGGTTCGCGTCGGCTTCGTCGTCGCCGTCCAGCAGCTGGCTGTAGACGGGGACGAAGCTGGCGGAGAGTACGCCCTCGCCCAGCAGGTTCTGGAGCAGGTTCGGAATGCGAGCGGCGGCGGCGAATGCATCAGCCGCCAGTGACAGTCCGAGCACTCTCGAAGTGACCATCTCCCGGAGCAGTCCGGCGAGTCGGGAGAGCCCGATTCCGCCGGCGACCAGGGAGGAGCCGCCTCGGGGCGGCCGGGAATTCTGCTTGCGATAACGCCATTGCGGTTCGCTCACGAGTCGTTTCCGACTTCGTCGAGCGCGATCCGGAGGGAGTCCAATTCGTCGACCATCCCGGAAATCTGGCCCGCCAGCTCCTCCAACTCGATCGCGCCGCCGGTGCGGGTGGCGAGCTCGGCGGCGCGGACGATCGTCTCGTCGAGGCGGGCGTCGAGGATCTCCAGTCGCTCCTTCGTCTGTTCCTCGCGGGCCTGGAGACGTTCATGGCTCGCGCGTTGGGCGGCAGCGGCCGAGTGGCGTGGGTCCTCGATCGGTGTCGAGTCGAGGGTGCGATCGAGCGATGCCATGTCGATCCGCCGGCGGGCGTCGGTGAGCTGTTGGCCGCGTTGGGCCACATCCCACGTGACGGACACGGCCTGTTCGAGATCGGTCTCGATCTCCAGCAGACGATCGCGGAGGGGTCCGTGTTCCGCGTCGGCGACTGCCTCACTGAATCGCTGCCGGGCGGTCAGCGCATCTCTTACAAAGAAGCGCCAGGGCTCTCGGAGGGCGAACGGGTCGATCCGTGGTGCCAGGGCCCCCACCCGGCGGGCGATCCGTGTGGAGATGAGTACCCGGACGACCCAGGTGAGTGCGCCGACGACGATCGCGACGACCCACGATCCGGTCAACATGAGTCCCAACGCGGCGGCACCCACCACGAGTCCCACCGTGATCGGCGAGATCATGGCCAGGAACACCGTGGGTTCAAGGCGACGCGACACGGCTGCGAGGCTAGCTCTGCCCACGACTACCCTGGGGTCTCGTGACTACGACCCCGACTCCGATTCCAGAGCTGGCAGCACGGGCCAAGGCCGCGTCCCGTCGCTTGGCCGTCGCTTCGACGGCCGAAAAGGACGCCGCACTCCACGCCGCGGCCGACCTTCTGGTCGCCAACGCCGAGACGATCATCGAGGCCAACGGCGTCGACGTGGCGCGGGCGGAGGCTGGCGGGATGGCGGCGCCGCTCGTCGATCGGCTTCGGCTCGACACGAGCCGGATCGACGGAATGGCCGGCGGACTCCGGCAGGTCGCCGCGCTGGCCGACCCGGTCGGACAGATCTCGGATGGCTGGGTGCGTCCCAACGGATTGCGCATCGAGCGGGTCCACGTCCCGCTGGGTGTCGTCGCGATCATCTACGAGAGCAGGCCCAACGTCACCAGCGATGCGTTCGGTCTGTGCTTGAAGTCGGGTAACGCCGCGTTCCTACGAGGGTCGTCGTCGGCCATCGACTCGAACCTTGCGATCTCGGCCGTGCTTCGAGAGGCGCTGGGCAAGGCCGGACTTCCCGAGGATGCCTTGCTCGTGGTCGACGACGTGCGCCGTGAGGCCGCCGTCGAGTTCATGCAACAGCGCGGATACGTCGACTGCCTGATTCCCCGTGGCGGGCCCGCGCTCATCCAGTCGATCCTCGACAACGCAACCGTGCCGTACGTGATCGACGGCGCCGGGAATTGTCACGTCTACGTCGACGCCGCTGCTGATCTCGACATGGCTCGGGAGATCGTCTTCAACGCGAAGACCCAACGAACCGGCGTGTGCAACGCCGCAGAGTCGCTCGTGGTGCACGCCTCGGTGGCTGATGTGTTTCTCCCGATGGTCGCGGGAGCGCTCGATGGGGTTGAGCTCGTCGGCGACGAAGCGTCGCGGTCGATCGTCTCGTCGATCGGCGTGGCCACAGAGGAAGACTTCGCGACCGAGTTTCTCGACATGAAGATGAGCGTGAGAGTCGTAGCCGATCTCGACGAGGCGATCGACCACGTCAACGAGAACTCCACCGGTCACAGCGAGGCCATCATCACGGCCGACATCGGCACCGCCGACCGCTTCACCCGTGAAGTGGATGCCGCTGCCGTTCTCGTCAATGCGTCGACACGATTCGTCGACGGCGAGGAGTTCGGCTTCGGAGCCGAGATCGGCATCTCGACGCAGAAGCTCCACGCCCGCGGCCCGATGGGTCTCGAACAGCTGACGACCCGAAAGTTCATTGTTCGTGGAGACGGCCAGGTGAGACCATGAACCCGAGTAATCGGTTACCGGACTCTGGTTAACGACCGCTAACCTCAGTCCTCATGTCGTATCGATTCGAAGACGTCGCTTCCGTCAAGTCCGACCTGGAAAAGGTCGATTACCTCTCCGACGAAGGCATTGCTGGCGTCGTGTACCTGGCCGACCGGCTGCAGAAGCCGATTCTCGTGGAGGGTCCCGCCGGCACCGGCAAGACCGAACTTGCGAAGAGTGTGGCGAAGATCTGTGATGCCCGCCTGATTCGCCTCCAGTGCTACGAAGGTCTCGACGAGGCCAAGGCGCTCTACGAGTGGAACTACAAGAAGCAGCTGCTCCGCATCCAGACCGAACGTGGCGAGGAAAACGCCGACTGGACCGAGATGTCCGACGACATCTTCTCCGACGAGTTTCTGCTCACGCGTCCGCTGCTCGAAGCGATTCGGGCCGACGACCCCGTCGTGCTGTTGATCGACGAGGTCGACCGCGTCGAGGTCGAGACCGAGGCGCTGCTGCTCGAGATTCTGTCCGACTATCAGGTGTCGATTCCGGAGCTCGGGACGATCGAGGCGAAACAGATTCCGCTGGTCTTCCTGACGTCGAACAACACTCGTGAACTCTCCGAGGCGCTCAAGCGTCGCTGCCTCTACCTCCATATCGACTACCCCGACATGGAGCGAGAGAAGGAAATCGTTCTCACCAAGGTCCCGGAGATCACCGAGAATCTCGCCGATCAGGTTGCTCGCGTGGTGCGCTCGATCCGTCAGATCGAGCTGAAGAAGCACCCGTCGGTGTCGGAAACGCTCGACTGGGCGAAGACGCTCGTGCTGCTCGGAGTCGAGAAGATCGACGAGCAGACCGCGACCGAGACGATCAATGTTCTCCTGAAGTACCAGAGCGACATCAAGAAGGCCGTGAAGGAACTCGGCACCGCCGACGGCGTCACGGTCTGATCCAAGGGCTGACAACACCATGACCGCCACCGACGCAGAAGATCAGGTTCCCGTCGCATTGGGCGACCCGATCCTCGAGCTGCTCAACGGCTTCATCGTCGAGCTCCGCAACGCGGGCTTGCCGGTTTCGCTGACCGAGAACCTCGATGCGATGGAGGCCGTGAGCCATATCTCGATCGGCGAGCGCGAGACCTTCAAATACGCGCTGGCCGCGACGCTGGTCAAGCACGCCAACCACTGGAAGGCGTTCGAAACCGTCTTCGAGGTCTACTTCTCGCTGCGAGGCCAGGAGTACGCCATCGGCGACGAAGCCGATGAGATGTCGGAGTTGGGCGACGACGACGACCAAGACGCAGCCGAAGGCTCCGGCGACCAGCAAGGTGGCGGCGGGGGAGAGAACCTCACCCCCGAAGAACTCGCCGAGATGCTCTTTCAGGCGCTCATGCGAGGCGATCAGCAGATGATGCGCGGCGTGGCTCGTCAAGCCGTCAAGCGCTACGCAGGCATGGAGCCCGGCCGTCCGGTGGGCGGCACCTACTACCTCTACCGCACGCTCCGGAATCTCGACCTCGAAGGTGTGCTCGAGCGCCTGCTCGAACAGGAGCAGGACGAGAGTGGCGACACCTCCGAGTTCGATCAACGACTTCAGCGAGACGAGTACCAGACACGCGTCGATCAGCTCCAGAAGGAGATCGAGGCGGAGATTCGCCGACGTCTCGTGGCCGATCGCGGCGTCGAGGCCATGGCCAAGACCCTGCGGAAGCCTCTCCCCGAAGACGTCGACTTCATGCACGCCTCTCGCGAAGAGATGGCATCGCTCCGCAAGGCGATCTACCCCCTCACCCGCAAGCTGGCATCGCGGCTGCAGCGCAAGCGCCGGCACGGTCGCAAGGGTCCGCTCGACTTCCGGCGCACGGTGCGGGCATCGCTGTCCTACGGCGGCGTGCCGGCCGAGCCGAAGTTCCGCAATCCAAAGCCGCACAAACCGGAGATCTTCGTGATCGCCGACATCTCAGGCTCCGTTGCGGCGTTCGCCCGCTTCACGCTGCATCTCGTCTACGCCATTTCGGGCCAGTTCTCCAAGGTCCGCTCGTTCGTGTTCATCGACGGTCTCGACGAGGTCACCCAGTACTTCGAGGGTGTCGAAGACATCAATGAAGCGGTCCACAGAGTCAACACCGAAGCCGACGTCGTTTGGGTCGATGGCCACTCCGACTACGGCCATGCCCTCGGCGTGTTCTGGGAGAAATACGGCAAGGACATCGGTCCTCGCACGTCGATCATGATTCTCGGCGACGCTCGCAACAACTACCACGCGTCGGAGAGCTGGATCATCAAGGAAATGAAGGAGAAGGCTCGCCAGGTCCACTGGCTGAACCCCGAACCGCAGTCCTACTGGGACACGGGCGACTCCATCGTGGGCGAATACGCCCAATACGCCGACGGCTGCCACGAGGTCCGTAACCTCCGCCAGCTCGAAGCCTTCGTCGAACACCTCGCCTAGCCCGACGGGCTGGTGGTCGGCGGAGAGGCACTGGGCCAAATGGCCCTGATCCGACCCGTCGGCATGGCGATGCTGAGGGCATGTCTGAGCCTTTGCGTACCTGGTTTGGTCGGGTGCCGCCGCCCGATTTCGACGACGGGCCGACCGAGGTTCCGCCCGCCCCGCGGCCGCAAAAGCGCAAAGACACCGCATCCGGAGGAGACCGCCGACGCCGTCGCGGTGTCGCTTCGGTCATCCGCTGGACGGCCGTCGCCGGGACATTCGCGGCGATGAGTGCCCTCGTGATCACCACCTCACAGGCGACGTTCAACGACACCAGCGTCAACAGCGCGAACCGATTCGTTGCGGGCGACATCGACCTCGTGGACGACGATTCCGACTCGGCGATCTTCACGATCGACGATATGGAGCCTGGCCAGACCGAGATCGACTGCATCGAGGTCACGTACCAGGGCAGCATTCCGGACCCCTCCCGCGTGAGTCTCTATTCCGGCGGCTACACGGATTCCGGCGACTTCGCCACCTACCTCAACCTCACAATCGAAGAGGGCACAGGGGCGACGTTCGGTGACTGTGCGACGTTTGTCTCGGTGAACACGATCGAGAGCGGCGGGACGCTAGACGACTTCGGCACCGCACATACGAACTACGGCAATGGCGCCGGGGTCTGGGATCCGTCCGGCACCCCGGAGTCGGTGAGCTATCGCTTCACCGTCGAGCTGGATGCGGCGACGCCGAACGCAGAGGAAGGCGAGTCGGTGACCGGCCTCACCTTCACCTGGGAGATCCAGAACTAGCGGCTGATGAACGGATCACGCAACGGCCTGGCGCGAGTCGCGGCGATCGCTCGCTTCGTCACCGGGACCGTTGCGGTTGCCGTACTCACCGCGTTGGCCACCCTGGTGCTCTGGGCGGTTGCCTATCCGGTGGTGAGGGGCTGGTCGCCCACCGTGATCACGTCCGGATCCATGGAACCCTCGATCGGAGTAGGCGATGTGCTCGTGGCCGGACCGGTCGAGGCAGACCGCCTCCTTCCCGGGGCGGTCATCGTCTTTGACCACCCGTCGGGGTCGGGCTTCGTCTCACACCGGCTCGTGGAGGTGCTCCCCACTGGTGAGTACCGCACCTGGGGCGACGCGAACCGATTGATGGACTCGACCCCCGTTCGGCCCGATCAGGTTCGCGGGATCGGTCGTCTGGTCGTTCCGCTCGTGGGCCGACCCATCGCCTGGGCCTCTGCCGGCGACTCGGATTCGTTGCTGGTCACGGCGCTGGGACTGCTCGGGTTGATCGGCGCATCGCGATGGGGCCTGCGGGTCGAGTACGACCCATGGGCAGTGCCCCATTCGGTCGTCCGCCGCGATGAAGCGGGCCGGATCGCGCCGGCCCTGGCCGCCGGAGCGGCGCTCATGTTCCTGGGTTCGAGCTTCGTCGGGACGCGTCCCGTGAGTTCCGTCTTCACCGATCCGGCCGAGAGCGAAGCAAGCTCGGTCAGCGCAGCCGCCACGTTCCCATGACTCAGGCGTCGAGGACGCCGCGGACGAGGGACATGCCGCTGTGGGCTTCGTCGCCGTCGTGGGGTTCGATACTGATGTCGACGGCGACCGCGTCGTAGGTGGACCGATCGAAGTCATCGGGCACGGCGAAGGTGCCGGGCGACGATGGGTTCTCGACGAGGCCGAGTGTCTGGATGATCTCGATCTCGCCGTCGGTGACGCCGATGAGCCAGATCTCCAGGTCGTTGCCCTCGGGAGCGACCGGGAGGTCGGCGGTGTCGACTCGGACCGACTCGGCATTGTCGATTCCGATGAGCGTGACTTCGGCCGTGCGGCCGGCGCCGAGTTCGACGAAGGCCGGGTCGTCGGGCACGAATTCGAGCTCAGCGCTCGCAAACTCGACCGGACCGGTGCTGTCGTCGGAGATCAGAACCACAGCGAGCCCCGCGACCAGAACAAGGGCAGCGGCAACCGCGCCGATGAGAAGCGGCAGACGACGGCGGCTGCTGAGGTCGATGACCGGGGCGAGGCTCTCGTCGGCTGTCGTGTCGTTCTTCAGGGAGGACTCGATCCCGGCCCAAACCGAGTCAGGCGGTGTGTCGAGCTCGAGGTCGGGTTCCGACATCGACCGAAGAATCGCATCGACGCGGGCTTCGCTGTCACTCATGTGGAGATCGTCAGACATGGTCAGCCTCCAAATGCTGCTTGATGCGGTCGAGTCCTCGGCGTATGTCGCTCTTGACGGTGCCGAGCGGTATCTGCGTGCGTTCGGCGATCTGCGGGTGAGAAAGATCTTCGAAGTAGTGAAGCGTGAGAATCGTGCGAGCACGCTCGGGGAGCGTGCGGAGGGCATCGGCGACCAGCATTTTGTCGCCCAGCGATTCGGCCTCGGATTCCATCGGGAGTTCGTTGGTGGATTCGGCTGCACGACGGTCGGAGTGGCGCTTCTCGGCGCGGACGGCGTCGATGATGCGGTTCTTGGCGATTCCTGTCAGCCAGGCGGCGAGGTTCCCTCGGGCCGGATCGAAGCGGTCACGGGCCTTCCAGGCACTCAGGAAGACTTCCTGCGTGACATCGTTGGCCCGCTCCGGACCGAGTGCCCGTGAGCAGAAGGTGTAGATGAGGCGGCCGTGCTCGTCGTAGGCCTTGCGAAGCGCATCGTCATCGCCTCTCGCAAAAGCAGCGTCCGCGCTAGCGACGATACGAACTCCGGCGGTACTCACGATCGCATCGTAACGGGGCCACCAGTGCTGCTGGCGATCGGGCCTTGTCAGCGTCGCAGTCATCGTGTCCCTCGCTTCCGATTGAGTGCCGACGGCGAGCCGCCACGACCACCTGGAGGGGAAGGTCGTGACAGCTCGCCGGACGGAGCGAACCTGGCGGTCGGTCCGCTGGGGGAACTACGCCGGGGGGAGCAGGACGGCGTCGATGACGTGGACGATGCCGTTGGATGCGGCGACGTCTGCGGCGATGACGGTTGCGGTGCCGTTGATGACGACGGAGCCGTCGACCACGGTGATCGCGATCTCGGCGCCGTTGACGGTCTCGGCGGACTGGCCGTCGAGGCTGATGGCAGTGGCCGCGTCTACTTCACCGGACACGACGTGGTAGGTGAGGATGCTCGCGAGGTCGTCGCTGGCCAGGAGTTCTTCGGCGGTCAGGCCGAGGTCGGCCAGGGCGGCGGCGAATGCGTCATCGGTGGGAGCGAAGACCGTGAACGGGCCTTCACCGGACAGGGTCTCGACCAGGCCGGCGGCCTGGACGGCAGCCACGAGCGTGGTGAAGTCGTTGGCGATGGCAAC